>OLIH01000018.1_pt1 | contig 284951 bp, 253 predicted proteins | sample 1609721 | NCBI WGS metagenome assembly OLIH01 (sample SAMEA4350157, study PRJEB24818) | metagenome | biome: human; feature: gut; material: faeces | place: Denmark | collected 2013-09
GGATTCGAGCTGGCATGTGTGGAGCGGAAGAAGAAGCCGGCAGCCACTGCCTTGCAGGCTTGCCTGCAGAAGGCAGAGGGGGACGGTTTCACCATATGGCGGACGCCATACAGCGAGAAGGAGCCGCAGGGCGGCGGATTCGAGCTGGCATGTGTGGAGCGGAAGAAGAAGCCGGCAGCCACTGCCTTGCAGGCTTGCCTGCAGAAGGCAGAGGGGGACGGTTTCACCATATGGCGGACGCCATACAGCGAGAAGGAGCCGCGGAGCGGCAGATTCAGGAGGTGAAGCAGATATGAGCCATATTATTGTTGCGTTTTCCAAACGGGAGAATGCGGCGAACATCCGCAACATACTGATGCGCTCTGGTATGGACGTATCTGCAGTCTGCCTGACAGGTGCGGCAGTGCTCCAGAATGCGGATACATGGAACGAAGGGATCGTGATATGCGGCTACCGGATGCAGGATATGCAGTATACGAGACTGCGAGAGCTGCTCCCGGAGCAGTTTGAGATGCTTCTCGCAGCGCCGCCCGACCGCTGGGTGGGCACGGAGCTCCCCGACGGAGTGGTCGGACTGCCCATGCCGATCAAGGTGCATGATCTGGTCAGCTCCGTGGAGATGATGATCGAAGCGATGGAGCGGCGGCGCAGAAAGCGCCGGAGAAAGGAAAAGGAGCGGAGCGCAGGCGACAAAGCTGTTGTTGACCGGGCAAAAGCGGTCCTGATGGAGCGGAACAATATGTCTGAGGAAGATGCGCACCGGTATCTCCAAAAATGCAGTATGGAAAGCGGGACAAATATGGTCGAGACCGCGCAGATGGTCCTCACGATCATGGATTAATATTTGACAAGAAAGGTTGCATTAATTATGAAGTTTACAAAAATGCAGGGGCTTGGCAATGACTATGTATATGTGAATTGCTTTAAAGAAAAGATAGAAAATCCGTCAGAGCTGGCGGTCAGGATCAGCGACAGACATTTCGGCGTCGGTTCAGACGGGCTTATTATGATCAATCCGTCTGACAAGGCTGATTTTGAGATGGAGATGTACAATGCGGACGGTTCCCGTGGAGAGATGTGCGGGAACGGGATCCGCTGCGTGGCAAAATATGTCTATGATTATGGCCTGACGGATAAGACAAGCATTTCTGTAGAAACGCTGGGCGGGATCAAGTATCTCGATCTGACCGTAGAGGATGGAAAGGTGAGCCTTGTAAAAGTAGATATGGGAAGACCGGAGCTGGAGCCTTCGAGAATCCCCGTTGTGGCAGAGGGAGACCGGGCTGTGGACGAACCGATCACAGTGGATGGAAAGGAATACCGGATGACCTGTGTCTCTATGGGAAATCCGCATGCGGTCGTATATGTGGACTGCGATGTGAAAGAACTTCCCCTGGAGGAGATCGGCCCCGGATTCGAGCATCACGAAAGATTCCCGAAGCGTGTGAATACAGAGTTTGTCAGAGTGCTTGACCGGAAAACGGTGGAAATGCGCGTGTGGGAGCGCGGATCCGGGGAGACGCTTGCCTGCGGGACAGGAGCCTGCGCCGTAGCTGTATCCAGCGCATTGAACGGCTTGACCGAGGACGAGGTGACAGTGAAGCTGCTCGGCGGAGACCTTCGGATACAGTGGGACAGGGAGAGGGATACAGTCTATATGACGGGACCTGCCGCTGTTGTGTTTGACGGAGAGTGGCCGGAATAGGAATGCGCTGCAGTAAACAAAAAGCTGAAGGCACCGGGGAATGACACCCCGGCGTCTTCAGCTTTTTATCATAACCTTTTGACCATTTACGTTAATATTTTCGAGATTCTGGAAAATCCAGTCCCCGATCTCGGGAGAAAACCTGATGACCACCGGAATCCAGCAGTCATGGACTGACAGATAAAGGTACTGCCCTGATCTTACGCTGATATTCTGCAGCTTCTTGTCATCAGTGATATACATTTCTGTACCCGATTTTGCGTTCAATGTTCCAGTTATCATATACAGCAACTCCTTTCCTGACATAAATTGCAGGTATAAAATACCAATCGTCATTAGAGATAGTCTATAGGAGAAATATGAACATTTTGTGTCATATAATATAAAATATTCAAAAGAATATGTGAAAAACATGTAAATTCAGAAAAAAAGCACGGAAAAAATGATTGTATAGAAATTAAAAAAAGTACTTGATTTTTTCTCGCAGTCTGCTATAATAACCATGTTGCTTGTGACGAGCAAGAAAAAGTAATGCGGAATGGTGTAATTGGCAGCACAGCAGACTCTGACTCTGTTAGTAGGGGTTCAAGTCCCTTTTCCGTAGCTGGGAATTTGCGAAGAGCAGGTTCCCTATTTTATCGGAGTGTGGCTCAGCTTGGTAGAGCGCTACGTTCGGGACGTAGAGGCCGCAGGTTCAAATCCTGTCACTCCGATTTTTTTATGCAAAAATATAGGGTTTTCAGGTATTGGCAAGCCGATATTTAAACAAACGCTCATGTTACCTCCACGGACGTAAAAATTAAAGGAGGAAATCTTGCACATATGCTCCTTTTCAAAAAGCTTTTTTACAGGATAAAATTGAAAAGATGATATGAAGAAAAGGATCACTGCCCTTTCTGAAAGAGGTGATCCTTAATTTTTCTGTCACTTAATGCCCTCATAATGAGTCCACATCCGTTTGATTAACACAATCCCATCATACTGCTCTTCCGAACCGCATATTCTTCCATCAGTCTTATACACTTCGTAGACAATGCGTTGCTGGATATTAATTCTTCCGGAATAATTTCCCTCCAAATTTCCCAATAGCTTCTCATATGGCGGCGGCGTTTGAAACGGATTCTGCGCAATGATGTTCAACAACTCCTTGGCTTTCTTTTCAAGTCCTGCACGTTTTAGCATTTTTTTGTCTTTTTCGGCCATTTTGGAAAACTTAATTAAGTACATTTGGTTTACCATTCTTCATTTGGATCATACGTGGAGCAATCTTACTTTCCTAAATTTTTCGCAATTATAAAAGTCTCGACACGACTATTTGATTTTAGTCTTACTATGTATTAGCCTATATCGGGGATAATAGCAAAAATGGAATGGACAGAAGAACAATATAAACGTTTTGAAAAGTTTATACTGGACGATAATATGGATTTCTATGAAGAATATACGATCCATCTGATGGATGAGGAACAGGAAAAATTCTTTTTTTACGATGTTAGAATACTATCCAGCACCGCCTTTTCTTGCTCATTCTCGGGGGCGGCATCATGGGAATCGCCGGAATGCTGTTAGGAGTTCCGATCGCGGCTTCTATTTATCGTCTTCTGAAAGAGGATGTGAATCGGCAGGAAGCAGTAAATTAACAAAACAGAAATATTTTGCAAACAAAACTTAAATAGAAAGCTGATACGCTGGCCTCAGGTTACGGTTCAAGCTGTATTCCGGCAGGAGGACAAGCAAGATGAAGAAGAAAGGGTTAAATCATCTGATCGTTTATCTGGAGACGGCGGCTGTTTCCGTCCTTTCTGTCGTACAGGCACAGAGGGAGGTCCTGCCGATGCCCGCCGGGATCGCGCTGTATGCGCTTGCGGCTGTCTCAGTGGCCGCGGCAGCTGTATGTCTGTATAAGGATCTGCGGGAAGGTGTCATTGACAGGATCCTCATGACTGTCAAGAGGTCGGCTCTTTGCGCCCGGTTTCTTGAGGACTATACTTTTCGGACTATCCTGACGACTATGCCGGCATTTTTGATCAATATGGCGTATACGGTATATAATGGTGTTATCGGGATCATGAACCGGTCCGAGTGGTTTATCACGATGGCTGTATACTACAGCCTGCTGGGCATCATGCGTTACCGGGCGGTGAGCGCGGGAAGAAAAATATCGCGCATGGAGGATCCGCAGCAGGTCGAAAGAAGGCAGCTGTCAGTCATCAGGACAGACGGGATACTGCTCATGGTGCTGAACCTGGCTCTGAGCGGCGTTGTCCTGCTCACGATAGCGCAGGAGACGGCAAAGACATACTCGGAGATCATGATGATCTCTATCGCGGCGTATACCTTCTATAAGATAACGATGGCAGTGATCAATATGATCAAGGTGAGAAAAATGCAGTCGCCGATCCTCATTGTGATCCGGAATATAGGAGCTGCCGACGCGCTGGTTTCCATGCTTACTCTGCAGGCGACAATGCTTGCATCGTTCAAGGAAACGAGCAGCCTGGATGCAAACCGAATGAACGGGATCACCGGACTGGCGGTCTGCATACTTATATCGGCGCTGGGCGTCAGTATGATCTGTTACGCCGCTAAGAGAAATGGATCCTGAAGAGGGCCTTTTTTCGTTTTGAAAAACAGAAGCGGGATGGAGCATATATTATAAAGTGGAGTTGAGGAAGCATGGAATGGAAAAGAAAGGAAATTCGATATAGGGATATTCTGGACATTCTGTCGCAGGATCCGAGGATACGGGAGCTGGAAAAGTATCCGCAGCACGAGGTGACGAACAGTTTTGTGCACAGCCATAATGTTGCGGTCTATGCGTTTCACCTTGCCAGGAAAAAGGACTGGGGGATCGACCTTAATACACTGGCGCTGGGCGCAATGCTCCATGATTACTATCTGTATGATATTAAAGAGAGCGGTCTGACAGACTATCAGCATGGGGGCAGGCATCCTGTTACGGCGTTGGAGAATGCGGGGCGGTGTTTCGATATCGACGACAAAGTGAAAAATATCATCCTGAGCCATATGTGGCCCCTGCCGTTTGTGGAGCGGCCCAAGAGCAGGGAAGCGGTCCTGGTGAACCTGGCAGATAAATACTGTGCGTACCAGGAGATGAAAAATGGCATCGTGCACATTGAGGATGTGATTAAAAGTCCATATCGACTTAAAAAAGGTCAAAAACCCGACTGTTTTTCTCGACTTTAAAGCACTATTATAGTGGCCGTAATGAGAAAACAGACGGATTTCAAAGGAGAGATGACATATGAGTACAATTGCAGCAGGCATCCTTATGATGTATGGAAAGACTCCGTACTATACGACAAAATAAGCAGTCAGAGGTACGACGATGAGAGAAGGAAATAGAGTAAACAAAAGAAAAATCCGGCAGAGTGATGAATGATGAACACTTTGCCGGATCTTTTTTGTCATGCTGGTCTCCGACTGATATACCGACACAAGGGAGGACAAAAGCTGTCGCTCTGTTCGTAAATATAATGCGGCCGCCGTATGTACTTTACAACGAGATTAATACTTCAGAAACAAAACAGCAACGATTTTTCAATAATGGAGAGATATTCTTATACCGTCAAAAGCAAAAACAAAGAAGGAGGAAGCAAGAATGGCGAAATCAAAACTTGTTAAAGTAAATGAAAGGATAGCAGAAAAGGTAGTGGGAGGCTATAAGAAGATCGAGGAGAGCGCTGTAAACGGCTTTACAAAAATGACAGATTCTTTTGTGGATGAATTTCTGATTTTTACGTTTTTGGCAAGTTGATGTCCCTGAAAATTCATGGTAAACTGAATGAAAAATATTACATAGAAGGGGGATGTCTGCCGTGAAGGTTGAGATCATCAATAACGCAAACGAACTTGAGAGTCTGGAACCTTTTGAAGTCAGCTGTCTTCTTTGGGGGACAGAGAAGATACCGAAAACTTACGGTTATCTCGGCTTTGTGCCGGGGGACGGTTTTTATCTGAAAATGATCTGCGTGGAGAAGGATCCGCTCCGCACTTTTGAGAAGGACCAGGATCCGGTATACAGAGACAGTGCGATGGAAGCATTTTTTATGTTTGAACCGGCTCAGCACAAGGAGAGGGAAGAACAGAATATCTATATCAATCTTGAGGTGAATGCCAACGGGGCTATGCTGGCCGCATATGGCAGTCAGAGGGTATACCGGACTTATTTTACGGAGGAAGAGCGCAGCAGGCTGCAGTGCAGAGCCGTGATGGAGGACGACAGATGGTCGGTCAGCCTCAAGCTTCCGGTAAGCCTTCTGGAGAAGCTGTACGGTCCTGTGGACCTTAAGGCCGGAAGCACGTTTTCCTGTAATTTCTATAAGATATCGGAGACGAAAGAGATCGAGCACTATGCGTCGTATTCACCGATCATGACAGAGACGCCGAGCTTCCATCTTCCGGAATATTTTGCCCAGGCAGAAATTGTTGTGAAAAATAAATAATATATTACGAAAACTTAATAATATTTAAGGAAACAGAGCATCTTTTTTAAAATTTAACTCTTATAATAGTACATTATATTGCAAATGATCAGGGGTACAAATGAGGAGATAAAAGATGCACGATAATAAGGGGAGTAAAACAAGATGGAATGTCTATCCGCTCATTCTCTGCGGCTTAGTGTTTTTCGTCATCACTGCTACGATATTTTGCATGGTGGTGAACAGCAGGGAGGCGAAAAAGGAGGCGCGCAGGGAGCAGATCAAGGCTGAACAGCAGGCTGCGGCGGAGGAGCAGAAGAAAAAAGCGGAAGAAGTGAAGGCGCAGGAGGAAGAGGATAGAAAGGAGTCCTCTAAAGTCCGGCCGGGAACTCCTGTCGGGACAATGGATCCGCAGGATGGCAAGAAGGTAGTCTATCTCACATTCGACGACGGGCCTTCTAAAAATACACAGCCGATCCTGGACATCCTGGAGCAGTATGGGGCAAAGGCAACCTTTTTCATAACAGGAGGCCATGAGGACTGCCGGCCGCTCATCAAGAAAGCATATGAGGCGGGCCATACGATCGGCTTACATACATACAGTCATGATTATGCGACGGTATACTCTTCTGTCGAAGCGTATTTCGATGATCTGGAAAAGATTGGGGAGGTTGCAAAGGAACAGATCGGATATGTTCCGTGCTTTATCCGTTTCCCGGGAGGGGCGTCGAATACGGTCTCGGCAAAATACACTTCGGGCATTATGACTGAGCTGACGAGACTTGTCCAGGAGAAGGGATATCAGTACTACGACTGGAATGTGAGCAGCGGTGACGGAGATGTCTGCAGTGCGGACGAGATCGTACAGAACTCGACGACGGATCAGTATGATCATGTGATGATCCTGTTCCATGATGCGGCGACAAAGGACACTACGGTGGAGGCGCTGCCGAGAGTGATCGAGTATTATAAAAATCTGGGATACGAATTTCGGGCAATTGACCGGGAGAGCTTCGTATCGCATCACAAGACAAATAACTGAGCGATTTAGTTTTAATGTACAAAATAATGATTTATCGACGGATACCTCTTTCTGTGATATGATAATGAATGCATTATCGAACAGAAAGGGGTATTTTCTATGGGAGATACGTCTGATAATAGAGAAAATAAGACAATAAAACAAAAAACGAGGCGTCTCAATATTGGTCTGCTCGCCCATGTGGACGCGGGAAAGACGACACTGTCGGAGAGTATGCTCTACTTAAGCGGGAGCATCCGGAAGCTGGGACGCGTGGACCACAGGGACGCCTTCCTTGATACATACGGGCTGGAGAAGGAGAGAGGGATCACCATTTTCTCCAAGCAGGCGGTATTCAGGTGGCGGGACACGGACATCACTCTTCTCGACACTCCGGGGCATGTGGATTTCTCGGCGGAGATGGAAAGAGTGCTGCAGGTGTTGGACTGTGCGGTGCTGGTGGTCAGCGGGGCTGACGGCGTGCAGGGACACACGGAGACACTGTGGCGTCTGCTGAAGCGGTATGAAATCCCGGCGTTCATCTTTGTGAACAAGATGGATCAGGACGGGACAGAACGGGAGAAGCTCATGGCAGAGCTGAGGGAGCGTTTTGGAGACGGATGTGTTGACTTTGCGGACATCCTATCCGGAGTGCCGGAGGCGCTGGAAGAGATCGCGGTATGCGATGAGGATGTCCTGGAGGAGTATCTGGAGACCGGCGAGGTGAGTGAAGATACCATAAGGGGATTTATTGCGGCAAGGAAGATATTTCCCTGCTTTTTCGGCTCGGCGCTCCATGTGCAGGGGGTAGAAGAGCTCCTGAACGGTCTGGAACGGTTCGCACAGACGCCGCAGTACGGAGAAGTGTTCGGGGCGAAGGTCTATAAGATCTCGCGGGATGACCAGGGGAACAGGCTGACGTATCTGAAGGTGACCGGAGGGACGCTGAGCGTGAAGGAAGTCCTTCCTGATATAGGAGAAAAGGTTAATCAGATCAGGATTTATTCCGGCGCGAAATATGAGCTCGTCTCCTCCGTCGGGGCGGGACAGGTCTGTGCAGTGACAGGACCGGAGAATACCTATCCCGGACAGGGGCTGGGAGCGGAACAGGCGTCTGACATGCCTGTCCTGGAGCCGGTGCTCACCTACCGGATCGTGCTCCCGGAGGAATGTGATGTCCATGCCATGCTCCGAAATCTGCGGCAGCTGGAGGAGGAAGAGCCTGAGCTGCATATCATGTGGGAAGAGGCGTCGGGAGAGATCCATGCCCAGCTCATGGGAGAGGTGCAGATCGAGATCCTCCGCAGCCTGATCTACCAGCGTTTCGGTGTGAGAGTGGAGTTTGGTGAAGGCAGGATCGTGTACAAAGAGACGATAGCGGAGCCGGTGGAGGGCGTTGGGCATTTCGAGCCGCTGCGGCACTATGCGGAGGTGCACCTGCTTCTGGAACCGGGGGAGCGGGGCTCTGGCCTGCAGGTGGCTTCTGACTGCAGTGAGGATGTGCTTGATCGGAACTGGCAGAGACTCGTGCTGACCCATCTGGAAGAAAAGGAACATATAGGTGTGCTGACAGGCTCTCCGGTCACAGATCTTAAGATCACGCTGACTGCGGGGCGGGCGCATCAGAAGCATACGGAGGGCGGGGATTTCCGCCAGGCGACGTACCGCGCGGTACGCCAGGGCCTCAAGAAGGCGAAGAGCATCCTGCTGGAGCCATATTACGAGTTCCGGCTGGAGATGCCTACGGAGAATATCGGGCGCGCCATGACGGATATCCAGAATATGAGCGGGAAGTTCGGCGCTCCACAGACGGAAGGAGACATATCCGTTCTCACAGGCAGCGCGCCTGTGTCTGCGATGCGCGGTTATCAGAAAGAGTTTATCTCATATACAGGCGGCCGGGGGAGGATGTCCTGTTCGCTGAAGGGCTATGATGTCTGTCGCAATCAGGATGAAGTCGTGGCTGAGATCGGATACGACTCGGAATCCGATCTGGAGAATCCGACAGGATCCGTTTTCTGTGCCCACGGCGCCGGATTTATCGTGCCCTGGTATCAGGTGGAGGAGTATATGCATCTTGAGAGCAGCGGCAGGACAGAGAGCGAAGTGCAGGCGGCTGAGATTGAGGTGCGCCGCGCGGCCTCAAGGATCGAGCTGACACAGGAGGAGCTTGACGCGATCTATATCCGCACGCCGGATCCTCTTTCCCGGAGCAGAGGACCGGTGACGGTGCGCGCCGCGGCAGGTGAGGCGGATGAAGGAATGGATATGCCGGCGGTGTCGAAAGGAGAGGCCCGGGGAAAATGGGCGTCCTATAAGAAGGAAAAAGAAAAGCAGGAAGAGTATCTGCTTGTGGACGGATACAACATCATCTTTGCGTGGGAAGACCTGCGGAAGCTTTCAGAGACGAATATGGCAGGCGCGCGAGGGCGGCTGGCAGATATCCTGTGCAATTATCAGGGGTGGAAGAAGTGTACCCTGATCCTTGTGTTCGACGCATACAAGGTGGAGGGCAATCCGGGTGAAGTGATAAAGTACCATAACATCCATATCGTCTACACGAAGGAGGCGGAGACGGCGGATCAGTATATCGAGAAGACGGTGAGGCGGATCGCCCGGTCAGCGGATGTGACAGTGGCTACCTCGGACGGGCTGGAGCAGGTCATCATCCTTGGCCAGGGCGGGCGCAGGATGTCGGCGGCCGGCTTGAGAGAAGAGGTGGAGATCGCCATGAAGGAGATCCGGCAGGAGCATCTGGGAAGAAAGCCGGGAGGGAAAAATTATCTCTTTGACTATCTTGATGAAGCGGATGCAGAAGAGCTGGAAAAGATGCGCCTCGGACAGAATACAGAGCAGTGAGGATGCACAGGCAGGCTTCCTTGAAAAAACTGGACTGGATGAAAATGATAAAACTGGACGTTTTAAAATGACCAGTTCGGTGATAGTATACCAATATCGAACAGACAGCGTTCGAGAAGAATATTCAATCGGAATCAGATTTCGGCAGACTTACAGGAAAAGAGGGAGCATCATGGAGAGAAGAAATGAAACTGTGATCAAACTGGCACAGACAGCGCTCATGGCGGCGCTCTGTTATGTGGCGTTCGCATACTTGAAGATCAATATACCGATGCCCGGAGGCGATGCGACCGCCCTGCATATCGGCAACGCGTTCTGCGTGCTGGGCGCGCTGATCCTGGGCGGATGGTACGGCGGCCTTGCGGGAGCAGTCGGGATGACGATCGCGGATCTGATGGATCCGGTCTATATCACCGGCGCGCCGAAGACGTTTGTGCTGAAGCTGTGCATCGGATTGATCGTAGGACTGGTGGCACACCGTATCGCGAAGATCAATGAGAGTACAGACCGTAAGTATGTGCTGCGCTGGAGCGTGATCGCATCTGTGGCAGGACTTGGGTTCAATGTGATCGCAGATCCGATCGTGGGATACTTTTATAAGATGTACATTCTGGGACAGCCCCAGGAGATGGCGGAGGTGCTCGCGAAGTGGAGCACAGCTTCCACCTTTGTTAATGCAGTTGTCTCCACGATCCTGGTGGGAGTCCTCTATAACGCGCTGAGGCCCGTGCTTTTAAAATCCGGCCTGATCCGGACCGTGAAGGCAAAGACCGCCTGAGACGGAGAAGAAGACTGGGGCGCAGAGGACCGCAGAGGCGGACCGCCGGAACGAAAACAGCGCGCGGGCACTGCAGCCGTGGAAAGAACAGCAGTACAGGAGGAATCCGGAGGAACAGAAGCCTTTGGATTCCTTTTGTTTTTTCTTTTGTCCCGGTTTGCTTGCAAACAGGGCGCCGGGTATTATATACTAGATAAAAATATCGCTTGGATATTGTGAAATGGGAAGTAAAACGGAGGAAACAATATGATTAACAAACTGGTTGAAAAAATTAAAAAAACAAATGCGCCGATCGTTGTGGGACTTGACCCGATGCTCAGCTATATCCCGCAGCATGTGCAGGACAAGGCTTTTGCAGAGTACGGCGAGACGCTGGAAGGAGCGGCAGAGGCGATCTGGCAGTTCAACAAGGAGATCGTGGACAAGACTTACGACCTGATCCCGGCGGTTAAACCGCAGATCGCAATGTATGAGCAATTCGGTGTGCCGGGGCTTATGGCGTTCAAAAAGACGGTAGACTACTGCAAAGCGAAAGACCTGGTCGTGATCGGAGATATCAAGAGAGGCGATATCGGATCTACTTCCGCGGCATACGCAGTGGGACATCTCGGAAAAGTGAAGGTGGGCAGCAAAGAATATGTTCCGTTTGACGAGGATTTTGCCACAGTGAATCCGTATCTCGGATCAGACGGGGTGAAGCCGTTTATCGAGGTGTGCAAGGAAGAGAAGAAAGGACTTTTTATCCTGGTGAAGACATCCAACCCGTCCAGCGGCGAGTTCCAGGACAGGCTCATTGACGGACGCCCGCTCTACGAGCTGGTAGGAGAGAAGGTCGCTGAGTGGGGCGCTGACTGCATGGGCGATGAGTACAGCTATATCGGAGCCGTTGTTGGCGCAACATATCCGGAGATGGGCAAGGTGCTGCGCAAGATCATGCCGAAGTCGTACATCCTTGTGCCGGGATACGGCGCACAGGGCGGACAGGGCAAGGATCTGGTGCATTTCTTCAATGAAGACGGCCTTGGCGCGATCGTAAACTCCTCCCGCGGGATCATCGCGGCGTATAAGCAGGAAGCATATGCGCAGTTCGGACCGGAAAACTTTGGCGATGCGTCAAGAGCAGCCGTGGAGGCAATGATCGCGGACATCAGCGGCGCGCTGGAAGCGGCAAAATAAATCGGGGCAGCAGAACAGTGCGGACGGCGCGGCAGAGTGGAGAAGCAAAGCCTGGCGGCGCAGGACGGACAGAGCGCTGTATGAAAACAGGACAGAGGAAAGAAGATATGGCAAAGAAGAAGGAAAATGCATTGGTCGTCTCCCAGGAGATGATCGCGGAAAATATTTACAGCATGTGGATAAAAACGGAAGCGGCATCGGAAGCAGCTCCGGGACAGTTTATCTCCATGTATACGAACGATGGGAGCAGGCTGCTCCCTCGTCCCATCAGTATCTGTGAGATCGACCGGGAGAAGGGACAGCTCCGTGTCGTGTACCGTGTGACAGGACCGGGGACCGGAACAGAACTGTTCTCGCGTCTGAAAACGGGCGATACGATTCCTGTGATCGGACCGCTGGGAAACGGTTTCCCGTATGAGAAGGCGGAGGGAAAAAGAGTATTCCTCATGGGCGGAGGAATCGGCGTGCCGCCTATTCTTGAGCTTGCGAAAGAGATGAAATGCGGAAAGAAGCAGATCGTTGTGGGCTACAGAGATGCGGAGACCTTCCTGAGAGAAGAGTTTGAGCAGAATGGCGAGGTCTACATTTCCACAGAAGACGGAAGCGTGGGGACGAAGGGAAATGTCATGGACGCCATCCGGGAGAATGGACTTGAGGCAGACATCATCTATGCCTGCGGGCCGACCCCGATGCTCCGTGCGATCAAGGCGTATGCAGAGGAAAACGGAATCGAATGTTACATCTCGCTGGAGGAGCGCATGGCATGCGGCATCGGCGCCTGTCTTGCCTGTGTCTGCCAGACGAAGGAGAAGGACCATCACAGCAACGTGAACAACAAGCGGATCTGCAAGGACGGTCCGGTATTCCTGTCAACGGAGGTGGAGATCTGATGAATATGAAGGTGAATATCGCAGGTGTGGAATGGAAGAATCCGGTAACAGTGGCGTCTGGAACCTTCGGTTCGGGCGCTGAGTTCGCGGACTATGTAGATCTGAACCGGCTGGGCGCGGTGACGACAAAGGGCGTTGCGAATGTTCCGTGGACAGGAAATCCGACACCGAGAGTCGCAGAGACATACGGCGGGATGATGAATGCTGTGGGCCTTCAGAATCCGGGGATCGATCTGTTCTGCGAGAGAGATATCCCGTTCCTGAGGAAGTATGATACGAAGATCATTGTCAACGTCTGCGGAAGATCTGCGGAGGACTACTGTGAGGTAGTGGAGCGCCTGGCGGACGAGGACGTGGATATGCTTGAGATCAATATTTCCTGTCCGAATGTGAAGGAGGGCGGCATTGCCTTTGGTCAGAATCCGAAGGCGGCGGAGGATATCACGAAGGCCGTGAAGAAATATGCGAAGCAGCCGGTGATCATGAAGCTGAGCCCCAATGTGACCAGCATCGCCGAGATGGCAAAGGCTGTGGAGGCAGGCGGCGCGGACGCGGTCTCCCTGATCAATACGATCACAGGAATGAAGATCGATATCAACAGAAAGTCTTTCGTCCTTGCGAATAAGACAGGCGGAGTATCAGGTCCTGCGATCCATCCGATCGCAGTGCGCATGGTATATGAGGCGGCAAATGCAGTGAAGGTTCCGGTCATTGGCATGGGCGGCATCTCCACGGCAGAGGATGCCATCGAGATGATCCTCGCGGGAGCAAGCGCTGTGTCGGTCGGGACGGCGAATTTCCACAACCCGGGCGTGACGATGGAGATCGTCGACGGGATCGCAGAGTATATGGAACGGCAGGGATTTAAGAGCATCGCGGAGATGGTCGGCATTGTGAAATAGACGACAGTTCGCACCTGAATGCCGCCTTAATTGAAAATGCCGGCAAGTTGTGTTAGAATTGTAAAGAATCAGAGATCAGTATTATAGAAAATCTTAAAATGAATCTATCATGGGTCAAAATAAACAGAAAAAGTGGATTGTATTAGGAATAGTAAGTGTTTTGTGTGTGATCCTTTTGGCGGATAGGCTGCTTAGGGTAATCTTAGGAGAAATAGATAAATACAAAGCAGGAAAAAATGTTATTGGCGTATCGAATGAGCAGTGCCAAATGAAGTATGAAAAGACTGAGCCAAAGAGATAGAGGCAGATGGAACATCGGTAATTGCAGAAAAGCTGCAGCTGATCATGAGATGTAGTAAGGGAAAAGCATAGAAAGTAAGGGCGAGAACAGCCTGTAAATACGGAGGTTTTAAGAGAGATGGAACAGTATAAACAAGAATTTATTGAGTTCATGGTAGACAGCGATGTGCTGAAATTCGGGGAGTTTACCCTCAAGAGCGGAAGAAAATCACCGTTTTTTATGAATGCGGGCGCCTATGTGACAGGCTCGCAGCTGAAGAAGCTGGGAGAGTATTATGCAAAGGCGATCCACGACAAGTACGGGGATGACTTCGATGTACTGTTCGGACCGGCGTACAAAGGGATCCCGCTGGGCGTGGTGACAGCCATCGCGTACAGCGAGCTGTACGGAAAGGAAGTGCGCTACTGCTCTGACCGCAAGGAAGAGAAGGATCACGGCGCAGACAAAGGAAGCTTCCTGGGAAGCAGGCTGAAGGACGGAGACAGGGTGATCATGATCGAGGATGTGACGACATCCGGCAAGTCCATGGAAGAGACAGTGCCGAAGGTAAGAGGCGCGGCGGACGTGACGATCGTGGGCCTGATCGTATCTCTGAACCGTATGGAGGTAGGAAAAGGCGGAGAGAAGTGCGCGCTGGACGAGATCAAGGAGCTCTACGGATTCGACACGGCGGCGATCGTTTCCATGGAGGAAGTGGTCGAGCACCTCTACAATAAGCCGTATAACGGGAAAGTTGTGATCGATGACACATTAAAAGCAGCGATCGATACATACTATGAAACATATGGAGTGAAATAAGGAGGCGCAGAATATGGAAAAGGCATATCGGGCAATGAAAAACAGCGGCGCAGGCAGTATCGCAGTCGGGATCATCGTTCTGGTCGTGGGAGTCACGGCGGGAGTCATTTCCATTATAAACGGCGCAGGCCTGCTCAGGCACAAGAAAGAGATCATATTTTAATCAGAAAGGGACAGAACCTTTAACGGGGCTGTCCCATCTTCGTAAGAACATGCCGTCAGAGGGGGACGTGTCCTTCGGAGAGGGAGTTTTATTATGCTGTAAAGATTCGGATGTTTTGTGAAGGGGTAATATCTTGAGTAAGAAACAGGCGAAAAAAGTCAGGGCTTTGGGGAAGGTCCTGTTTGTATTATATATCGGGTTCCTGATTTATTTTCTGTTCCTGTCGGACTGGTACGGCAGGGAAGGTGTGATGGAAGAGTACCGCTATAATCTGGAGCTCTTCAAGGAGATCAGGCGGTTTATCGTATATCGCGAGCAGCTTGGCGTGTTCGTGGTATTTTCTAATCTGTTCGGGAATATTCTCATATTTATGCCGTTTGGATTTTTTATTTCCATGGCGAGCAGGTCGAGCAGTTTTTTTATGGCACTTTTCAACAGTCTCGGGCTGAGTCTGTGTGTGGAGGTCCTGCAGCTTGTCACCAGAGTGGGAAGCTTTGATGTAGACGATATCCTGCTGAATACGATCGGCGGCGTACTCGGCTATATCGTATTTGTGATATGTAATCTGATAAGGAGAAAATGTTATGTTCGGAAAGGAAAAAAACGCTGAGGAGAGGCAGAAGGAAAAGGAGCGCAAAAAGCGGGGGACAAGGAAATACGGACAGGCAAAGTATAAATATTCACGTATGGGAGCTATCTCTTGCGGCTGTGCTGCAGCGGCGCTGCTCCTGCTGGCGGGATGCATCCTGTATGCATATCTCGCGCGGGGCGCGGCGGCAGGGGTCGTCGGCGGGATCGCGGTTGTGTCGATGGTATTGTCCATCATGGGGATAAGAGCGGCGGTCAAAGGCTTCCGCGAGCGGGAGAGGAATTACCTGACCTGTAAGATCGGACTTCCGGGCAGCACCCTTGTCCTGCTCCTGTTTCTTGCGATCTTTATAGGAGGACTGAGCTGATGAGCAGAAAAGAGATACAGAGAGAAAGAAATGAACAGTGCAGCGAGCGTCATGCGCTGGCAGTCGACAGACTGAGGAGCATGGTCTCAGAGGAAACCGCGGCGGAGAAATACCGCCCGTTTTTTCAGGATACGGCGATCTTTCTTCTGGAGCTGGAAAATGCGAGGAGGAAGATCAGCGACGGCGTGTGGGAGAGCTACAGCCTGGAACAGATGATGAGCCTGAATGAGATCCTGTACAGCGATATCCTGGAAGAAAACTATTCGAGGAGCTATGCGAATCCTGCATATGCGGCAGAAAGGTTCGGACAGGAAATGGGAGCGCTGCTCTGCTGTCTCTATGCGGAGATGCGTTCGGGAATCCCGTATTCCTTTGAAGAAAAGAAGGATTACCTTACGATCCTGTATGAACTTTTTATAGAGGTATACAACTGCTTTGAGGAAAAGGAAGAGCCGGATCCGAAAGAGATCAGGGACATCATTTACTGGTATGCCAGCGATTACTGTGATGTATTCCTGGCGGACCGGATCGAGGAGCAGATCGACCCGGAGGATTCCTTTGCGGCGGAAATCATTGAAAATGCAGATCTGGACAATGACCGGTATCTCTACCGCTTCGGCGAATATATCACAGAAAATGAGCTGGGGACGGCACGGCATCTAAGAAGCCTGCCCGAAGAGACGATCCGGAAGATGGCGGATGTGTATACGGAAGGCTACCGTATCGGATTTATCAATACAGGAAAAGATCTGTCGAAGAAATCTGTTGTGAATATCCGCTATACGCTCGGGTTCGAGAGAGTCGTCCGCGCGGCTATAGAGAATTTCCGGAAAATGGGCCTGAAGCCTACGATCTACCGGGCGGCGTCCGGCGTGATCACCAAGAGGGAGCACCACAAGATCGGATATCACGGCGCAGTCGCGAACTGGCAGTATGAGTATGACCACCGCCAGGATCAGGCGCTTTTCATGGATAAGCGCTATGTGGAGCGCAAGCTGGAGGTGACCCGCACCGTATACGAGAAAAACAAAGAGCTTGCGGCGAAGTTCGCCGGCCCGGCAGTCATAGAGACGTTTGGGGAGAAGCCGTTTTCTCCGGAGGCAAAACCTGAGGCACCCGCATACAGCAGCGAGCAGAGAGAGCTGTCGCTTCTGTATGACAGCAGGTCCGGCCAGATGACGAACGAATATATCAAGGGAGATGAGAGAAGCTTCACGATCATTGCTTATCCTGTTCCGGAGATCGGGGAGCAGTATCCGGAGATCTTCGACGAGATCATCCGCATCAATACGCTGGATGCAAAACTTTACGAAAGGGTCCAGCAGACGATGATCGACGCGCTGGATCAGGGAGAGTACGTCCGCGTGACAGGATGCGGCGGGAATGAGACTGACATCCGTGTGCAGCTCTGCGGGCTGAACGATCCTGAGAAGGAGACGAAGTTCGAGAACTGCGTGGCAGACGTGAATATCCCTGTGGGCGAGGTGTTCACCTCACCGGTGCTCGAGGGGACGGACGGCGTGCTCCATGTAAGCCGCGTCTTTCTGGAGGGGCTGGAGTACAGAAATCTGAAGATCACGTTCAAGGACGGGAAGATCACGGATTATACCTGCTCCAATTTTGAGGATGAAGAGGAGAACCGCAGATATATTTACGACAACGTGCTCAAGAATCATGAGACGCTTCCCCTTGGGGAATTTGCCATCGGCACGAATACGACAGCCTATGTGGCGGCGAGAAAATACGGGATCGAGGACAAGATGCCGATCCTGATCGCCGAGAAGACAGGCCCCCACTTCGCTGTGGGAGACACCTGCTATTCATGGAGCGAGGATATCCGTGTGTATAATCCCAACGGAAAAGAGATCGTGGCAAAGGACAATTCCGTGTCTATCTTAAGGAAAGAGGATGTGTCCAAGGCATACGTCAACTGCCATACAGATATAACCATACCTTATGAAGAATTAGAAGAAATAAGTGTAGTGACAAAAGAAGGCAAAGACATTATACTATTAAAGAACGGAAGATTTGTACTGCCGGGAACTGAAGTTTTGAACGAACCGCTTAAGGAGGAAATGAAATGCCAAAAGTAGGAATTGTAATGGGAAGTGACTCGGATCTCAAGGTGATGAGCAAGGCTGCATCTATGCTTGAGAAATTCGGGATCGACTATGAGATGACGATCATCTCCGCACACCGTATGCCGGACGTGTTCTTCGACTGGGCAAAAGCTGCGGAGGGAAAAGGGATCAAAGTGATCATTGCAGGAGCAGGTATGGCGGCACACCTTCCGGGAATGTGCGCAGCGCTGTTTCCGATGCCTGTGATCGGAGTGCCGATGTCAGGTAAAAACCTGGACGGCATGGATGCACTTTATTCTATCGTACAGATGCCGCCGGGAATCCCGGTTGCCACAGTGGCGATCGACGGAGGAATGAACGCGGCGATCCTTGCGGCGAAGATCCTCGCAGTGTCTGACGATGAGATCCTGAAAAAGCTGAAAGATTATTCGGCTGAGATGAAGGATACGGTCCAGGCGAAGGCTGACAGACTGAAAGAAGTGGGATACGAAGAATATCTGAAATAATTTCGAAGCCCCGCGCAGAAGGCGGCCGCCGGCGAATCCGGCTTTGTGCCGGCATCTGTGCGGCGGACAGTAATAGACTGGGAGCAGAACGGAACATAATAAAGGAGAGAACAGTATGGATTATAAGAATGCAGGCGTGGATATTGAGGCCGGCTATAAATCAGTGGAACTTATGAAGGAGCACGTGAAGAAGACAATGCGCCCGGAGGTCCTCGGCGGACTGGGCGGGTTCTCAGGCGCTTTTTCTCTGGCGAAGATCAAGGAGATGGATGAACCGGTGCTGCTGTCCGGCACAGACGGATGCGGTACGAAGGTGAAGCTGGCGATGATTCTGGACAAGCATGATACGATCGGCATCGATGCTGTTGCCATGTGTGTGAACGATATTGCATGTGCTGGCGGCGAGCCGCTGTTCTTCCTTGACTATATCGCATGCGGCAAGAACGAGCCCGAGAAGATCGCCACCATCGTAAAAGGCGTGGCAGAGGGATGTCTTCAGTCGGGCGCAGCCCTGATCGGAGGCGAGACAGCGGAGCATCCGGGGCTGATGGCTGAGGATGAGTATGACCTGGCAGGATTTGCCGTAGGTGTGTGTGATAAAAAGGATATGATCACAGGCGAGGACTTAAAGCCGGGCGATGTGCTGATCGGTATGGCGTCCTCGGGAATCCACAGCAATGGATTCTCCCTTGTGAGAAAAGTGTTCAATATGAAGAGAGAGGCGCTGGATACATACTATGACAGTCTGGGATGCACTCTCGGTGAAGCACTCCTCGCTCCGACAAGGATCTATGTGAAAGCGCTCAAGAGCATCAAGGATGCGGGAGTCGTGATCAAGGCATGCAGCCATATCACGGGCGGCGGATTTTATGAAAATGTTCCGCGTATGCTGAAAGAGGGAACTCATGCAGTGATCCGCAAAGACAGCTATCCGATCCCGCCGATCTTCCATATGCTTTCGGATGACGGAGACGTGGAAGAGCACATGATGTACAATACATTTAACATGGGACTGGGAATGGTCCTGGCAGTAGACGCGAAAGATGTCGACGCAGCGATGGAGGCTGTCCGCGCGGCGGGAGAGGCTCCGTATGTCGTCGGACAGATCGAGGCAGGAGAAAAAGGAGTGACCTTATGTTAAGGATCGTTGTGATGGTCTCAGGCGGCGGCACAAATCTGCAGGCGATCATCGACGGGGTGAAGGCTGGGACGATCACGAATACGGAGATCGCAGGAGTGATCAGCAACAACCGTAACGCTTATGCGCTCGAGAGAGCGGAGAAAAACGGGATCCCGAACCGGTGCGTTTCCCCGAAGGATTATGAGAGCCGTGAGATTTTCAATGAGAAGCTTCTCGAGGCGGTGGATGAGTACAGCCCGGATCTGATCGTGCTGGCAGGATTTCTTGTAGTGATCCCGCCTGCCATGATCGAGCGGTACAGGAACCGGATGATCAATATCCATCCGTCCCTGATCCCCGCATTCTGCGGAAAAGGATACTATGGACTGAAGGTCCATGAGGCGGCGCTTGAGCGGGGCGTGAAAGTGGTCGGAGCCACAGTGCACTTTGTTGATGAGGGCACGGACACGGGACCGATCATCCTGCAGAAAGCGGTCGAGACAGAGCAGGGAGATACGCCGGAGGTGCTCCAGCGGAGAGTCATGGAGCAGGCGGAGTGGATCATCCTTCCCCGGGCGATCGATCTGATCGCCAATGGTAAGGTGCGTGTAGAAGGCCGCAGGACCGTGATCGAGGAATAGTTTGGATATACAGGATGTGCGGTGCGTCTGTGGATCTCACAGGCGCATTTCGCTTAAGCGTGTGAGCGAAAAAGAAAAGGAGGCAGTTATGAAAGTACTGATAGTTGGAAGCGGCGGAAGAGAGCATGCGATCGCAGCAAGCGTCGCGAAGAGCCCGAGGGCAGACAAGATCTACTGTGCACCGGGAAATGCCGGGATCGCAGAGTATGCAGAGTGTGTGGACATCGGCGCGATGGAGTTCGAGAAGCTGGCAGCGTTTGCCAAGGAGAAAGAGATCGATCTCTGCATCGTCGGAATGGACGATCCTCTCGTGGGAGGACTGGTAGACGTCCTCGAGGAAGCTGGGATCCGCACGTTCGGTCCGAGGAAAAATGCGGCGATCCTGGAAGGATCCAAGGCGTTTTCTAAGGATCTGATGAAGAAATATAATATCCCGACAGCGGCATATGAGAATTTTACCGATCCGGACAAGGCGCTCGCTTATCTTGAGACTGCGAAGTTCCCGATCGTGCTCAAGGCGGACGGACTTGCCCTCGGAAAAGGCGTTCTGATCTGCAAGAATCTGGAAGAAGCCAGGGAAGGCGTACGCACGATCATGCTGGATAAGAAGTTCGGCTCCGCTGGAAATGAGATGGTGATCGAGGAGTTCATGACTGGCCGCGAGGTATCTGTCCTCTCCTTCGTGGATGGAAAGACGATCAAGACGATGACCAGCGCGCAGGATCACAAGCGCGCGGGCGACGGCGACACCGGACTGAACACAGGCGGTATGGGAACATTTTCACCGAGTCCGTTCTATACGAAAGAGGTGGAGGAGTTCTGTGAGAAGTATATCTATCAGGCGACGGTAGATGCCATGGCGGCGGAGGGACGTCCGTTCAAGGGAGTCATCTTCTTCGGCCTGATGCTGACAGAGGACGGCCCGAAGGTGCTCGAGTACAACGCGCGGTTTGGAGATCCTGAGGCACAGGTTGTGCTCCCGCGCATGAAGAATGACATCATCGACGTGGCAGAGGCATGTATCGACGGCACGCTTGACCAAATCGATCTTCAGTTCGAGGATAATGCGGCGGTGTGCGTCGTTCTCGCTTCGGAAGGATATCCGGTGAAATATGACAAAGGCTTCCCGATCTCCGGTCTGGACGAGTTCAAGAAGCATGAGGGGTACTACTGCTTCCATGCGGGAACAAAGTTCGATGAAGGCGCGATCGTCACCAACGGCGGACGCGTGCTCGGTGTGACTGCAAAAGGAAAAGACCTGAAAGAGGCACGCGCGAACGCGTATGCTGCGACAGAGTGGGTGCAGTTCAAGAATAAATATATGAGGCATGATATCGGAAAAGCGATCGATGAGGCTTAAAGTAGGATAGTATATTTTAAAGGGGCAGGATTTCACTGCCCCTGATTTTCACTGTACACCTCGAAGGATTTCTCCATTTTCTCCAATATTTCTGAATACTGCCTGAACGCGCTCTTCATCTCCAGTTCATTGAAGGGCTGGTTTTTATAGCAGATCCGATGCTCCATGGCGGCCCAGAAGTCCATGGAGATGGTGCGGAACTGGATCTCCACGGGATAGTATTCCATTGTATCCATGTAATAGATCGGTACGCCGACAATGAGATGGTAGCTTCGGTAGCCGTTCGGTTTCGGCGTTGTTATGTAATCCTTCTCCTTGATCAGGATCAGGTCGGACTGCTTTTTGAGCGCGTCACGGAGGCTGCGGATATCCTGTTCAAAGAAGCAGATGACGCGGACTCCGGCAATGTCCTGGAGCAGAGCTTTTGCGTCGCGGACACTGCCGTTTGAGTGCTTGCGGTGCAGCTTGTTCTCTATGCTTTCCTTTTCTTTGATGCGGTTCGTTATGCTGTGTATTGGTTTGATCTCGTCCTTTTCGTAGACCTGATGATTCAGGACGTCGAGCCGGGCCAGGATCAGGTTCATGGCGTCGGTATATGGACGGATCAGTGAATGATACTGTTCGTTTGTCATTTTTTATCATACTTCCTTTCATAATTCACGGAACAGTTTAGAAGGGGAATGTGACGATTTCGTGCATAGATTCTTAGGATTTTATAAAGTTTTTGCTCTGCTTTACTTCCTCGGAGGCATCCGATATAATTGAGTGAGAGAAAGAAAGGCAGGCGTGTTGATGAAAGAATTATTACAGAGATCGTTCCCGTTCTGGGATGAATTGAACCAAGAGCAGCAGGGGGCAATGGAGCGTGGGATCACGAAAACGCTCTGCGGGAAGAAGACGAGGCTTCATTTCGGAGGCGGGGAGTGCGCCGGTATCCAGATCATAGAAAAGGGACGGGCGCGTATCTTCATTACCTCGGCGAATGGCGGAGACATCACGCTTTTCCGTCTGATGGATGGAGATGTGAGTATCCTAAGCGCCGCATGTATGCTGAATGGGATGGACATCGAACTGGATATGGAGATGGAGACGGACTGCACCGTTTATACGATCCCAAAGAATGTGTATAAGAAGCTTTACGACGAGAGCAGCGCGGTGAAAGATTACACGATGGAGATGATTTCGGAGAAGTTTTCGGACATCATGTGGCTGTTCAATCAGTTTGTCTTTTCTAATGTGGCGTCGCGGCTGGCGGCCGCACTCCTTGAACACCGGGTCCTCGCGGGAAGCGATATCCTGCCTGTTACTCATGAGGCGCTGGCGAGGGATGCGGGGACGGCGAGGGAAGTCGTCACAAGGCTTCTCAAGCAGTTCCAGGCGGACGGTCTGGTCCGGCTTACCAGGGGAAAGGTTGAGATCATTGATGCGGGCAGGCTGGGGAGAATTTGATATTTTTGAGGTCTTATCCTGGGAGCATCTGCGGATGCCCCGGGATAAATTTGTTAAGTGTGATAACTGCGGATCATTCCGGGAGTCCTGCGAGAATGTCTTCCAGCACATCCTCGACAGAATCCGTGACATAGTCTGCGTGGATAGAGATCCCCGGCGCGGCGTTTGACATAGCGTAGCTCGTGCCGACGAGCTCCAGCATCTCCACGTCATTGTACTGATCCCCGAAGGCGATGCATTCTTCCGGCTTTACATCCAGGATCTTCATCATCTCTGAAAGGGCAGTCCCCTTGTTTGTACCGGGAGCGATGAAATCGATCCAGATATTTCCGGAGGTGACGACCTTGATCTCAGAGCCGAATTTGTCCTGCAGGTATTTCAGGTATTTGTCAACTACATGTGCTCCTTCGGCCATACTGGCGACGGCAATCTTCAGGATCGGTCCGTGTATCTTCGTGATATCCTCTACAATCTCGGTCGTATTCTTCATGACGTTGACAATGAGATCGACGAAAGCGGGATCATTGTCCTCGATCAGGCAGGTGTCTTCTCTGGAAACGACGATTTCAAAATCCTTCTGCTGCTTGAGCTCATTCAGGATACGGAAGGCAAGATCATCCTCAATGACTCCGCGTGAGACGACGCTGCCCTTGTGGATGCAGACAGAGCCGTTCTCGGCGATATATGAGATGTCGTCCCGCACGGGAGAGAACAGACGGCGTTCGTTGGCGTACTGGCGCCCGCTTGCGGCGACAAAATAAATTCCTTTCTGTGTAAGTCTGCGGACGAGGTCGATCGCGCGGGGCGTCAGTTCCTGCGCACCGTTCTGAAGAAGTGTCCCGTCCAGATCACTTGCGATTAATTTTATCATAATGCTCTCCATTCTGCTGCATAGCAGCCTGAATCTTCGGCGTGGTCTGCCGATTTTTCGTCAGTTTTTGTTTTCTTCTGTATGAGAGGGGAATCCCCTGCATAGTATATCGTAAAAGATAAAATGCGTAAACTCCTGTTGGAAAAAATGTTTGCATCAAAATATTTGCAGGATAAACGCATGCAGACTGCCGGCAGACTGCATGCGGGCGGCAATCAGGCGAGAATGCCGGGCCATATTTTCTTGTGATTTATGTAACAATCAAGAAATACTTGTAACTAATTCGTAAAAGTTATATAATAATCAATGTGCCGGGACGGGAAAATGATTCCTGCCGGCGGCGCGAGTATAAAAATTAGAGATAAGAGGACGATCATTATGGGAAAATATTTTGGGACAGACGGCTTCCGTGGGGAAGCAAATGTAGTTCTTACAGTTGAGCATGCATTTAAGGTAGGCCGTTATCTCGGCTGGTATTTCGGACAGGATCACAAGGCAAGGATCGTGATCGGCAAGGACACAAGACGGAGCAGCTATATGTTCGAGTATGCGCTGGCAGCCGGACTGACGGCTTCCGGAGCGGATGCGTACCTGCTCCACGTTACGACAACGCCGAGCGTTTCCTATGTCGTAAGGACAGAGGATTTTGACTGCGGCATCATGATCTCTGCGAGCCACAACCCGTTCTATGACAACGGAATCAAGGTGATCAACAGTGCGGGACATAAGATGGAGGCAGAGGTAGAAGAGAAGATCGAGGCTTACATCGACGGAGAGATCGAAGAGCTTCCGCTGGCGACAAAGGAAGAAATCGGACGCACCATTGATTACGCAGCGGGAAGAAACCGCTACATCGGACACCTGATCTCGCTGGCAACCCGTTCCTTCAAGGATATGAGAGTCGGACTCGACTGTGCAAACGGAAGTTCATTTGCCATCGCAAAGAGCGTGTTCGATGCGCTTGGGGCAAAGACTTATGTCATCAACAATGAGCCGGATGGAACAAACATCAACACAAACTGCGGTTCTACACATATCGAGGTCCTCCAGGAGTTTGTAAAGGAGAAGAAGCTGGATGTGGGATTCGCCTACGACGGAGATGCGGACAGATGTATTGCTGTGGATGAGAACGGCAATGTCATTGACGGAGACCTCATCATGTACATCTGCGGAAAATATCTGATGGAGCAGGGACGCCTTGCCGGAAATACGATCGTGACGACAGTTATGTCCAACCTCGGCCTTTACAAGGCGTGTGAGAAGATCGGGATGAAGTATGAGCAGACTGCGGTAGGCGACAAGTATGTATATGAGAATATGCTGAAGAACGGATTCGTTCTCGGCGGCGAGCAGTCCGGCCATATCATCTTCAGCAAGCATGCGAGGACAGGAGATGGAATCCTGACATCTCTTATGGTCATGGAAGTGATCCTTGAGAAGAAGCAGTCGCTTGGGAAACTTGCAGAGGAAGTCAAGATCTATCCGCAGCTCCTGAAGAACGTGCGTGTGAAGGATAAGAAGACCGCGCGCGAGAACCCGGCCGTACAGGCAGCGGTGGAGAAGGCTGCGGAAGAGCTCGGAACAGAGGGACGCATCCTCGTAAGAGAGAGCGGCACAGAACCGGTGATCCGTGTTATGGTTGAGGCTGCGACAGATGATATCTGCGAAAAATACGTGGACAGCGTCGTGAAAGTGATCGAGGCAGAGGGGCTGACGGAATAAATTCAGCCAGATCATAATTGAGATGTGATATCAGTTTTATACACATTGAAGCGGCAGAGAGGACGAAAATCTTCTCTGCCGCTTTTGCGCTATGTGCATCTGAGCTGCCAGGGTGAAAATCGTTCCGCAGAAGGACTATCCCTATACGGGACTTACCGGCTGATCACCACAGTCTGGTATCCGGCCTGACGAAGTCTGCGCTCCATCGCGGCTGCCTCGTCAAGTGTTGGGAACACGCCCACTGTGACCCGGTACAGTCCGTCGCCCACTGCGATGTCGGCGGGAAAATCAAGTCCCTTCAGCTCATTGACAAGCCGGTCTGCGTTGGCCTGATTCCGGTAGGCGCCCGCCTGCACTGTGTATCCGGAGGAAGGGAGACCGCTGCCTGTGTCGAGAGTGTCCAGGATCGCGTCTGCGATGGCGAGCGAGATATCGTTAAAGTTGTCGTCGAAGAGCTGATTGTCCGTGTCAGAATTGATGAATCCGACTTCTACGAGGACCGCAGGCATCTTCGTGCGTCTGAGGACGACCAGTCCGGGGCGGGCTTTGACTCCGAGGTTTACGAATCCCACTGCCTCCAGCTGTTCGTTGATATTTTCCGCCATTTCCAGTTTGATTCCCGACTTGTCATAGATGAGCGATTCGACGCCGGAAACGGCGTTGTCTGTGGGATAGGAGTTCCGGTGGATAGAGATGAAGAAGTCTGCTCCGGATGCGTTGGCCTCCATGGCCTTCTGATAGGGAGATTCATAGACGTCGGTAGTGCGGGTGTATTCCACGTTGATCCCTCGGTTTTGAAGGATCTCCCCGATGGTGAGTGTGAGAGCGAGAGTGTCATCTTTTTCCTGCCGCCCGTTGTAGACGGCGCCGGGATCGCGGCCTCCGTGTCCGGCATCGAGCATGATTGAATAGGGCATAGTGTATGTTCCTTTTCCGATTGATCTATAATAATGTATGCAGACGCACAAAAAAGGTGAGCGCAGGAGCAGCGCTGTTTGAGATCAGCAAAGCTGCTTCTGCGGTCACCTTTTTAAAAACAGGGTGATTCATAAACGAGAGCCAGGTCAGCCTTCTCCGGCCGTGATGGAATGATGCCCTGCGGAAGATGCGGCTGTCCCGCCCTTCTCGCCATCATCGGGCGAAGCAGTGTCTTCCTCGCTGGCCTCCGTTTCCGTTTCAGGCAGATAGACGTGCACCTGCTCTATACGGTTCTTGTCAAGCTTCTCGACAACGAGTCTGACGCCGTCCTCCGTGCATACCTCATCGTGCTCCTCAGGCAGCCGGTCGTTCAGATGCTCGATGATGAATCCGCCAAGAGAATCATAATCCTCTGAGTTGAGATCCGTGCCGAGCCGGTCGTTTACGTCGTCAAGGCTTGTCGATCCCTCGACGAGATATTCTCTCTCAGCGAGCTCCTGGATCGCCTCGTCCTCTTTTTCGTCATATTCATCATGGATCTCGCCGACAATCTCCTCGAGGATATCTTCCAGTGTGATCAGTCCTGCCATCTCGCCGTATTCGTCGAGGACAATAGCGATATTGAACGTTGACGCGCGCATCTCTACGAGAAGTTCGGAGATGCTCTTGTACTCATAGGTGAAATGAGGCTGCCGCATGATATCCCGGATATTAAACGGTTCATTTCTGTCATAGAGCAGCAGGTCCTTCATATTGATGATGCCGACGATATTGTCCGGTGTTTCCTCGTAGACCGGAAGCCGCGTGAACTTGTCTTCCCGGAAGATGTCGATGAGCTCTTCGTAGGTATTCTCCACATTTGCAAAGGTCACATGTACTCTCGGCACCATGATGTCCTTGGCGTTGGCGTCGCCTAAGTCGAACACGTTGTAGATCATTTCCTTCTCATCGGATTCGATCACGCCGTTTTCATGGCTGACATCTACGATGGTCCGAAGCTCATCCTCGGTCAGGCTCTTTTTCTCCGCATTCGGATCTACCCGGAGCAGGAACATGATTCCTCTTGAGAAAAGATTGATGACAAAGATCACGGGGGTCATGAATGTCATGAATATCTTGATGATCCTGATGTATCTGAGAGCAATCTTTTCAGCGTTGAGTGTGGCGTAGGTTTTCGGCGTGATCTCGCCGAATACAAGTATGGCAACAGTGAGTACCGCGGTCGCGATACTGACCATATATCCGCCGAAGGCATATGCAAGTGTGGTGGCGAGAGAAGAAGCTGAAAGGTTGACGATGTTGTTACCTATTAATATGGCGCTCAGCATCTTGGAGGTGTGATTCTCGGTCACGTCCAGTACGAGGGCGGCGCGCTTGTCACCCGCATCAGCGAGAGAGCGGAGACGGATCTTGTTCACCGTCGTGAGCGCTGTCTCGGAAGACGAGAAAAAGGCCGAGAGCATCAGAAGAATGATCAATATGATAAGTTGAAAAGTGTCACCAGAGTCCACTGTAGTTTTTTCACTCCTTTTGTTAATACAGTGCGCCGAAGTCAGGCGCGTGAATTTAGTGATACCGGTACATTATACACCGCTTTGGCCGTTTTGACAAGATTGACGAGGACCGTCTCTTTACTTTGCGGCGGGGCTGGTTTATAATATGGGGGCAGAACTGGAGCTGCCGTTTATGCATGAGCCGATGCGGCAAAAGCGTGGACAGCAGTGGAAAAGAAGAAATAGAAACGGAGTATGTTTATGGATTTATATAAAGAGCTGTGTGCGATCGCAGGCAAGGATGCCGTATCTGCAGATGAAAGGATGGATCGGCATACTACGTTCCGGATCGGAGGAACGGCGGACTGGTTTGTCACGCCGTCACGGACAGAAGAAGTGAGGGAGATCATCCAGCTTTGCAGGAAGGAGTCTGTACCCTACTACATTATGGGGAATGGCAGCAACCTTCTGGTAGGAGACCGCGGATACCGCGGAGTGATCATCCAGGTCTTTAAAAAGATGAGCGGGATACGCACAGAGGGGGAAAAGATCTATGCGCAGGCAGGCGCGCTCCTATCGAAAGCAGCAGCTGCGGCCTGTGAAGCTGAGCTTACGGGAATGGAGTTCGCTTCAGGGATTCCGGGAACGCTGGGCGGCGCAATCAGGATGAATGCGGGCGCCTACGGCGGTGAGATGGCCCAGGTGCTTGAGAGCGCGACCGTGCTGACGCCGGAAGGCGAGATCCTTACGATCCCTGCGGACCAGATGGGGATGGGATACCGCACGAGCATTGTGTCCAGGATGGACTATGTGGTGCTGGAGGCTGTCCTTGCGCTGAAGAAGGGGGATAAAGCGGAGATCCGCGCCCGGATGGATGACCTGAAGCAGAAGCGAGTGAGCAAGCAGCCGCTTGAGTTCGGCAGTGCGGGGAGCACCTTTAAACGGCCGGAGGGATATTTCGCCGGAAAACTGATCGAGGATGCGGGACTGAGGGGCTTTCGCATCGGCGACGCGCAGGTGTCTGAAAAGCACTGCGGTTTTGTCATCAACAGGGGGAAGGCAACAGCGGCGGAAGTACAGGAGCTGATGGATGAGGTCATCCGCCGCGTGGAGGAAAGTTCCGGCGTGCGTCTTGAGCCGGAAGTCAAAAGGATAGGAGAGTTTTAAAAGATGCGTTTTGTAATAGTTACAGGCATGTCGGGAGCGGGGAAGTCAACTGCTTTGAAGATGCTCGAGGATATGGGATACTTCTGTGTGGATAATCTGCCGATCCCGCTGCTCCCAAGGTTTGTGGAGATGCTGGACGCGCCGGGCGAAGAGGTCAAGAAGACGGCGCTCGGCCTGGATGTGCGCAGCGGGCAGGACCTGGAAGGCCTGGAGACGGTCCTCAAGGAAATGGACGAGAAGGAGGTCGGGTATGAGATCCTCTTTCTGGATGCCCATGACGATGTGCTCGTCAAGCGCTATAAGGAGACGAGGCGCCAGCATCCGCTGAGCGGCTCCGGGCGCGTGGACACGGGGATCGCGAAAGAGAGGGAGAAGATCGCTTTTCTGAAGATGAAGGCGACGTATATCCTTGATACGAGTAAAATGCTGACGCGGGAGCTGCGGCTGGAGCTGGAGAAGATCTTCGTGGACGGCCAGAGCTTCTGCAATCTGTTCATCACGGTGATGTCATTCGGGTTTAAGTATGGGATCCCCCAGGACGCGGACCTGGTATTTGACGTGCGCTTCCTCCCGAATCCGTATTATATCGATACGCTCAGGGAGAAGACCGGCAATGATCCGGAGGTGCAGGACTATGTCATGGAGAATGACAAGACCCGCATCTTCCTTGAAAAACTGAAGGATATGGCAGAGTTTTTGATCCCGAACTACATTCTGGAGGGCAAGAACCAGCTTGTTATTGCCATCGGGTGTACGGGAGGCAAGCACCGTTCGGTGACGCTGGCTAACGCGCTCTACCAGATCCTGGAGCATGAGGAGAGCTACGGCGTGCGGATTGAGCACCGGGATATCGGGAAGGACAGTATTACGAAGAGAAAATAGATGGATAATAATAGGTGATCGAGATGTCATTTTCCGGAAATGTGAAAGAAGAACTGGCGAAGAACATCAGTTCCGCAAGACACTGCTGTATTGCGGAGCTGGCGGCTTTTATCGGAATGTGCGGGACGGTGGTGATCAACAGGTTTGACAGGTGCAGTGTGAAAATCCACACGGAAAATCTTCTTGTTGCAAGAAAAGTCTTTACATTGATAGAAAAAACATTTAATATAAAGACTGATATCTCTGTCAGGAGAAATATATCAAAGCAGACCGTGTCCTACTCAGTCGTTGTGAAGCGGCATGAGGACGCGCTGCGTATTCTCCAGGCGACAAAATATCTGGACGACTATCAGAGCAGCGCGGAAGAGCTTCACGCCGTGAATCCTCTGATCGTGCAGCAGATGTGCTGTCGCCGGGCTTTTCTGCGCGGAGCTTTTCAGGCATCCGGATCCATGAGTGATCCGAGTAAATCCTATCATTTCGAGATTGTTTGTTCCTCCCAGATGATGGCGGAACAGATCCGTGATCTGATATGCGGATTTTCTATGGATGCGAAGATCGTCCAGCGGAAGAAGTCTTATGTGGTCTATTTAAAAGAAGGCTCTCAGATAGTAGATATCCTGAATATCATGGAGGCGCATGTGTCGCTGATGGCGCTTGAGAATGTCAGGATTCTCAAGGAAATGCGGAACTCCGTAAACAGAAAAGTGAATTGTGAGACTGCCAATATTAATAAGACAGTGTCTGCAGCGGTAAAACAGGTTGAGGATATTACATATCTCAGAGATACTATCGGGTTTGAAAACATGCCGGAGGGGCTTGTGGAGGCTGCAATGGCGCGGTTGGAGAATCCGGATGCGACTCTGAAAGAGCTGGGAGCAGTGTTGACACCGCCTGTGGGAAAATCAGGGATCAATCACAGGCTGCGTAAACTGAGTGAATTGGCGGATAAGGTGAGGCGAGAACAAGGAGGATTATTATGATTAGAACACCTGTTGTAGTAAAATCAGAGAAGGGCCTTGACGGAAGACCTATTGCATTGTTGGTTCAGGAAGCAAGTCAGTATGCCAGCAAGGTATATATCCAGGTCGGCGAGAAGAACATCAATGCGAAGAGCATTATGGGGATGATGAGCCTGAGTCTGGCAGGCGGAGATGAGATCACAGTAGTGACAGACGGCGAGGACGAGAAGAAAGCCGCTGAAGGGATCAAGACATTTTTCGCTGAAGCAAACAACTAGAGTGCTGTATTCCCGTCAGTCTGACGGGATTAAAATAGAAGAATCGTAATAAGAAAAAGGGCTGTGCTGTCGGTACAGCCTTTTTCGACTATAAAAGAAAAGTCATCGGAAAGGAGTGCCTGCATGAAGAAGATGCTGTTTATCTATAACCCAAATTCCGGAAGAGAGCTTTTGAAGCCGAAGCTTTCGGATGTTCTTGATATTTTTGTGAAGGGCGGATATGATGTGACGGTGTATCCGACTCAGAAATACCACGATGCTATTGAAAGGATCAAATCGTATACGGAGCACTATGATCTGGTCGTCTGCAGCGGCGGCGACGGCACGCTGGATGAAGTTGTGAGCGGCATGCAGATCCGTGGGGAACAGATTCCGATCGGTTATATACCGGCAGGGACTACGAACGACTTCGCAAGCAGTCTCCATATTTCAAAGAATATTCTTGAAGCGGCGGACACGGCGGTAAACGGAGTTCCCTTCCCGTGTGATGTTGGAACATTTAATAAAGATTATTTTACGTATGTTGCCGCGTTCGGTCTGTTTACAGATGTTTCTTACGAGACAAAGCAGAGCATGAAGAATATCCTGGGGCATCTTGCGTATCTCCTGGAGGGGACAAAACGTATTTTCAACATTCCGTCTTACCGCATCAAGGTGATTCACGACGGGGAAGAGATCGAGGACGAGTTTATGTACGGAATGGTCACAAATTCCCGTTCTGTAGGAGGATTTAAAGGGATTATTGGACATGATGTAAAATTTGACGACGGAGAATTTGAGGTGACTCTGATCAAGACACCGAAGACTCCTATCGAGCTGAATGACCTGCTCGGCGCGATCGTCATGAGGCAGATCAATCCTGACCGTATGTATTCCTTCCGGTCCGGTTCGGTAAAGTTTGAATCTCTAGAAGAGATCCCGTGGACGCTGGATGGAGAATTTGGCGGAGTCCATGATTCCGTGGTAGTGACGAATAAAAGGCAGGCGCTCAAGATCATGGTGAAAGAGGAAGTTGTAGCGGATCTTTCTGCAGAAAGCGCATTGTAAACATATTATCCGGCGGCAGATATGCGCCGGGAGGTTGGGGGATCGCTGCGCATACCGACGCACATTTGTATGTCTGCCGGCATGCCGGCGCAGGCCGGATGCTCTCGGCGGGAATCCTCTGATCATCAGAGGATTCGGTCTGCCGAACAGGAATTTTGGCTTATCAACAAAAAAATAAAAAAAGGGCTTGCATTCTTGTAAGAGTTGTTATATAATATCACTTGCGTTGAGGAAAGCTCGACAGAAAAGTAAAAAATGCGCGATTAGCTCAGCTGGCAGAGCACCTGACTCTTAATCAGGGTGTCCAGGGTTCGAACCCCTGATCGCGCACTTAGAAATCGCTGTTTTTGCGGACGAGAAGCCGCGGGGACGGCGGTTTTTTTGCGTGCAGCAATTGAGCAGCGCAAGAATAGAAAGATAAGGCCGGAGGGATGCTTGCATTTCTCCGGCCTTATCTTTCTATTCTTATGTGGCGAAAGCCACGACCGAGATGGAGCGGAGCGGAATCGAGGTGCGCTGCGCAATTGCGGACGGTTTCCACCAGCTCATGTGGCGAAAGCCACGACCGAGATGGAGCAAAGCGGAATCGAGCTGCGCAATTGCGGATGGAAAGAGTTGGAGGAAGGGACCAACACAAATGTCCAAAATTTAAAGGGAAAAATGGGATTGTTTCCTTCAGGGCGTTCAGGCTGTGCTCGGAGAGGATATTCTCAAATTTCTTTTTTAAAAATAATAGACACCACATCGTTTGCTTATCCATTAACAGACAGAGCCGTGTTACATTAATGGTTGTATCTCTTTTATGATTTTACTATAATTCATGATGTTGATAAAATCAACACAGTATCTATTAATAGAGTTAATGTCGAAAAAAGAAAGGAGACAGGAGACAATGCTGAGGCAGGAATGGCACAGGCTGTTCAAAAATAAGATTTTACTGATCGTTACAGTCGCGGTCATCGCGATCCCGACAATCTATACTACACTTTTCCTTGGATCCATGTGGGATCCATACGGGAATATCGACAAACTTCCGGTGGCGGTCATCAACCATGACGTGCCGGTCACCTATGAAGATCAGAAACTGGACATCGGAGGAACGTTGATGGAGGAACTGAAAAACAACGATTCTCTGGACTTTCAGTTTCCGTCAGAGACGGAGGCTCAGAAGGGTCTAGAGGACGGCACGTACTATATGGTCATCACCATACCGGAGGAATTTTCGGCCCATGCCTCATCGCTGACAGGCGCGAATCCGGAGAAGATGACGCTGGCTTATGAAACGAATCCGGGAACGAATTACATCGCGTCCAAGATGGGCGAGACAGCGATGAAGGAACTGGAGAGCTCGGTACGGGAAGAGGTTACAAAAACGTATACAGAAGTTTTGTTCGACAAGCTTGCGGAAGTGGGGAAAGGAATGCAGGAAGCGGCGGATGGTTCGGGTGAACTGAAAAACGGAACGGATCAGCTGGCCGACGGAAATCAGACGATTACCTACAATCTGCAGGTCCTTTCAGACAGTGCCTTAGTATTTATGGACGGAAGCCGGGAGCTGGAAGTGGGGCTAGGCCAGTATACAGCCGGAGCCAGTGCGGTTGCAGCAGGGGCAGAAGAGCTGCAAAGTGGTGTAAATGCACTGGACAGTGGGGCAAAAGGTGCGCAGAAAGGCAGTTCTGACCTGTCAGCTGGCGCGGTGGATGTGGATGATAACATGACTATGCTCAATGTCGGACTGTCTGAACTGAATGCGGCGGCGTCGGCCCTACCGGATGCGGCGGATGCGCTGAATGACGGCGCGGCTTCATTAAGTGACGGCGCGCAGCAGCTCTCGGACGGGATTACATCTCTGTCTGAAGGGGCGGCCGGTCTGAAGGACGGTGCAGATGTGCTTAGTTCCGGCCTGCAGTCTGCTGCTTCCGCTTCCCAGTCGCTGCGCGATGGGGCGGCCGGGATCAGTCAGGCGCTGTCGACACTCGCCGGAGCGGAAGGCGTGCCGGAGGAAGTGAGGGCACAGATCGCAGCAGTTCAGCGGCAGGCGGACACATTTTCCGCAAGCGTTTCCGCCTACACATACGGTGTCGATGAAGCGGCGGACGGGAGCGCGCAGATTGCATCGGAGATCCCAGATCTTCAGAACGGCATTTCCGCAGTACAGGGGGGCGCAGATTCTCTTAAGAACGGGATTGGGCAGCTTCAGACTGGCACTTCCGCATTGGCGGAACAGGCGCCGGCGCTGGCGGGTGGAATTTCCACTGCTGCATCAGGGGCGGATCAGCTTCAGAGGCAGGGAACATCAGTGCTCCGGAAAGGGGCCGCGGATCTGGACAGAGGTTTGGGAGAGCTGGCACAGGGAAGCGCGAAGCTGAAAGATGGAACGGATACGCTTGTCTCCGGAACCGGGCAGCTTACCTCGAACAGCAAAGCGTTGACGGAGGGCGCGGCAAAGCTAACAGACGGAGCCGGCCAGATCAGCAGCGGCGCGGGACAACTCTCTGACGGCAGCAGCGAACTGGGAGAGGGGATCAGGCAGGTTTCAGAAGGCGCGGAGACGCTGGCAAAGGAACTGGGAAGCGGAGCGGAGCAGATCCGGGAGACGAATACATCGGATCAGGCGGCGGATATGTTTGCCGCACCGATAAATGCGGAAGAGACACAGATCACGGAGGTGGCCAACAACGGCCATGCCATGGCGCCGTACATGATGTCCGTAGGCTTGTGGGTCGGCTGTATCGCGTTCAGTCTGATGTATCCGCTGACCAGTTATGCCGGGCAGATGAAATCCGGTTTCCGCTGGTGGATCAGCAAGGCGTCTGTGCTCTATCTGACGGCAGTGCTCCAGGCAGTAGTTATGATCGGCGCACTGCATATATTTGAAGGTTTTACACCTGTGGAAATGGGAAAGACAGTCCTGGCAGCGTGCGCGGCATCCCTTGCATTCATGTCGGTGATGTACTTCTTCACCAGCCTGCTGGGGCGTGTTGGAAGCTTCCTGATGCTGATCTTCATGGTGATCCAGCTGGCAGGTTCCGTGGGTACATACCCCTATGAACTGTCCGGATCATTTGTGCCGTATCTTCACGACTGGGTACCGTTTACCTATACGGTGAAAGCGTTCCGCAGCACCATAAGCGGCGGGGTGAGTATCCGGGGCTGTCTCCTTTTCCTGCTGCTTTTGTTCCTCGTATTTACAGGGCTTACGATCCTGGAGTTCACTGTGCGGGCACGGAAAATGCGGGAAGAGAAGAACACCTGGATGGTATGGCTGGAGGAGCACGGACTGGCATAAGGGATGAAGCTTCGTTAAGGACCCAACTGTTCCGAGCATCAAATGAATAATAAACTTTTTTGTAGGGCAGAAGAGATTGCCGGAGCAGCAGCCCTGTTAAGGTTGAATAGACAGAGGAAAATTTCCCTGAGTCTGACCTTCCTTATTTCCATATGGCGAAAGCCACGACCGAGATGGAGCGGAGTGGAATCGAGGTGCGCTGGTTAATTGCGGATGATTTACACTGCGCAATTGCAGTCCCCTGGGACAATATGTAAAGAAAGTGTGAAAATTCTATTATTTTCTTAACCTCACTTGCCGAAGTGTGAAGGTTACGTTATATTAGTCGTAATATATCAGACAGGAGGGCAACAGTTTATGAGTGGATTTTTTTCAGGTTCCAGCAGCAGACGGCGGTATCCCAACCCTGATATGGGAGGGAAACACTACAGAAAAAAAGGCTTGTTTGGGATGATCCCGGGACTGGGAAGTTTTTCCGGATCTGGCAGCTGCAGCGGATATAGAGGCTATCCGAATCAGAATTATGGAAATCAAGGGTATCCGAACCAGAATTACGGCGGCCAGGGCTGGCCGAACCAGAATTATCCGGATCAGGGCTCTTACGCACAGAACCAGACTGCTCAGCAGGGGTATCAGCAGAATCCGTCAGGAGGACAGGGGGAATTTCAGCCGAATATGCCCGCTCAGACGTCTGGCGGGCAGTCGGTCTGCCCGAAGTGCGGTGCGTCTGTTCCGGCAGGTTCAAAATTCTGTCTGTCGTGCGGGGAAAAGATGATTTCCAATGCCGCGTTCTGCGCGAACTGCGGGAAGCCGCTGCCCCAGGGCGCGAGATTTTGTCCTGACTGCGGAACCCCGGTGCAGGGATGAGGACGGCCAGAGCTGGAAAACAGATCGGAGAGTACACCGTAGTGTCCTGCATCGGGAAAGGGCGCTACGGTGTCTGTTTTCTTGCGCACGGTCCGACAGGGAAAGAAGTCGTCCTGAAAAGATTTCGGCCCCGTATGTTCCGAAAGAACCGGTACCAGAACCATTATGAGGCAGTCATCCTGTCCGGCCTGAGTCATCCGGCGGTTCCGGAGCTCCTGGGAGTGATCAACTGCCGGCAGGGTTACTATTATGTCCTTGAGTTTAAGCAAGGGGCTACGTTGGAAGAGTGGCTTTTTAAGAGGAGAAAAATTTTTTCTCACGAAGAAATATACAGGATCGGGACACAGCTCTTTGGCGTTCTGGAATATCTTCACAGCAGGAATGTGGTGCACGGAGACATCAGCGTGTCGAATCTGACATATGACGGGGAGAAGCTCGCTCTGCTGGACTTCGGCCTTGCCAGATATGCGGATGGGAAGAACATCAGATTCAGCCTCGACTATGCGCGGACGGCGAATGTTCTGATCTATCTGCTCTATTCGGGATATTCCGGGAGAGGGGACCGCCCGTGGCATGAGGAACTGGATCTTTCAGAAGAGCAGAGAGGATTTCTGAGCAGGATGCTGGAACAGGAGGAAGCATTGCGGGATACAGAGGAGGCGGCAGAAACATTTCAAAAATATTTTTTCCTTCAAGGAGGGAATGAAAAAAAGCAGTGTGTTGAAGAATAAAAAGATATTCTTCAGCACGCTGCTTTTTTCATCAGATCAGCCCGAAGGACTTTTCATAAATTTAAATGAAACTTCACAGAAAGTCAGGCGCACATTTAACACGGCTGCCATAGAATAGGAAAATATAAAAAGGTAAGACAATGAACCACAGCGCGGATATTATGGGACGACAGGCTTAAATCTGCCGGATTGTTTCCTGTATATCGGCGCTGAATTTACTGTGGGAAAGGAATACAGGGATTATGAAGGACAAGATTTTACATACGCTGCTCCGGGCACTTCCTATGGTGCTCGTCCTGGCGGTCCTGGCGGGGATTGCGGTCTGGCTGAACAGAACGGATGAGGATGAAACTGCGTCGGACGCCAGCCAGATGGTGTACGCATCAGCAGAAGTCACTGCAGTCCTGTCGGACAACGCGCAGGAGGATTTTCAGAACGCTGAGGGCCGCCGCGTGGGAGATCAAGAGCTGGAGATCAGGATCCTGTCAGGGGACCATAAGGACGAGATCATGACAGTGACCAACTATATGAGCGCGCTGTTCAATGTGGATGTGGGGCAGGGGGACCGGATCATCGTGCGGATCATGACGGACGAAGAAGGTTCGTATTACGCATCGGTGTTCAACTATGACAGAGGGATCGTTCTGGGCGTATTTCTGCTCATTTTTTTCGCACTGCTTGCGGTGCTTGGCGGAAAGAAGGGCGTGGGCGCCCTGGCGGGTCTGCTGCTTACTCTGGGCTGCATCTGGTTTATATTGATCCCGTGCCTGATCCGGGGCGTTCCGGCAATCCCGGTGACCATCGGGGTATCTGCAGTGTCAGCGGCGGCAGGGCTTATCTTTTTAAACGGTTATTCGAAAAAGACGCTGTGTGCGGTATGCGGCTGCGTGGGTGGTGTGCTCGCGGCAGGGATCGCAGCGGCAGCAGTGGGAACCCTTTCGCCCATGAACGGTTTTAACATGCAGGAGGCGGAAAACCTGATCCTGTACGGCGCGGATAAAGGGTTGAAGATCAGCGGGCTCCTTGTGTGTGGAGTTCTGATCTCCGCTCTGGGTGCAGTGATGGACGTGGCTCTCGGAATCGCGTCGTCTGTGTGGGAAATGAGGGAGCAGAACCCGGATGCGACAGCGGGCAGTCTGTTCCGCTCCGGAATGCAGATCGGAAGAGACGCCATGGGAACCATGGCAAATACGCTGATCCTGGCATTTGCAGGATCGTCTCTCAACATGCTGATCCTGGTGCAGACCTATGATATCCCCTTCCTGCAGCTGATCAATACGGACTCCATTGCGCTGGAGGTGGTACAGAGTGTGGCGGGTTCTTTTGGGATCCTTCTGACAGTTCCTCTCGTGGCTTTCGTCAGTGCCAGACTGATGGTACATGGCAGAAACCGGAGAGTTTAATATAGAGGGCTCCGGAAATTTTCTGGAGACCGGTTTTCACAGTCACTTTTCAAGATTAGGAGGATGAAGATGAAAAAGAAAGGAAAGACGGCTTTAAGCGCAAGGCTTACCGCACTGTGCATGGCTGTCCTGATGGCATTTTCCCTTCTTCCGTCCACGGCGTCTGCCGCGGAAGACACTTCCTTCGGGAGGATCACGGGAGAAGCGGAGTTTACGACAGGCAGCTATGTCATGGTGACAGATACTGGATTTGCGCCGCAGAAGATCGACGGCACATGGCTTCCGGCAGATGAGCTGGGGACCGCACTGGGAGATACGATCGCGGCGCCGGCGGACGAGACGGTCTGGGAGATCGCCGTGTCGGGCGGCACTGCCACCATCAAGGATATGGACGGACAGTTCCTTGCGCCGAAGGGCGGAAATGAGAATGGGATCCGTGTTTCCGCCACAGAGTATCAGTGGAAATGGGAATGCCGGGACGGGAAGTTCACGTTCAGCGGTCAGGGAGACGATACTGTCATCCTGGCGAGCAACCGGAGCAGCCAGAACAGATTCCGCGCCTACAAGACGACGACCGTCGAGGGAAATCCAAACGGGTATCCTTCTGAGTTCACGCTCTACAAAGCGGTGGAAGGCGGAACGTCCGAGGGGACAGTAGCTGCGCCGCAGGCAGATCCCCAGGCGGGAGCAGTGGCTTCCGGAACGGAGATCACGCTGACAACTTCCACTTCCGGAGCGCAGATCTATTATACCCTGGACGGAAGCGATCCGTCGGATGAGGTGAATGAGGCGAGAGAACTCTACGGAGCGGACAATATGCCTGTGATTACAGAGGACTGTACGCTGAAGGCGGCTGCGGTTCTGGAGGGCGTGTACAGCGCTGTACAGATTTTACAGTATACCGTAGATGAGAGCGGAGCCGGCGAGCCCGGAGATACAGCACCCATCACGGACGGCGACCAGGTTGTGATCTATGCGCCGGCATATGGCAAGGCTCTTTCAGCAGAGTATAACGGTTACTATAACGCTGGTACAGATGTGACAGAAGAGAGTGACGGCACGCTCAGCGGTTATACGGATGCGGATGTGTGGACTGTTGCAGCAAATGAGGACGGAACCTACAGCTTCTCTTACAATGGTCAGAATATCGGTATGGGAGACAGCTTCTCCAGCATGCCGCTGGGAGAGAAGAACGACAAATGGGTCCTTGAGGATGCAGGAAACGGTCTGTACTATGTGAAGAACACGGTGCGCGAAGCGTACATGGAGTGGTATGACAGCAACGGAAACTGGAGCGCGTACTACAATATCGCAGAGGGCAGCGAGGGAATGTTCGCCCTGAAGTTCTACAAGGTGACGGACGTGCCGGGCGGTTCCGATGAGCCGGATGAGCCGTCTGCAGTGGAAGGACTTGAGGTAGAGGCGTCACCGCAGAGCGGAGCAAGTGTTGTGGCAGGACAGCAGATCACCCTGAAAGCGGCCGACGGAGCTCAGATCTATTACACAATGAATACAGACGGCACAGAGCCGGCTGACCCGGAGGCGGGAAATACAGACCAGCTGTACTCAGAGCCTCTGGAGATCACAGCGACGCCTGAGAAGGATCAGCCTGTCGTGGTGAAGGCGCTGGCATATATCCCGCAGAGCGGCGATGCGGAGGCACAGACCGGGGAGGTCTATACATTTACATACAAGACGCCTATGCAGATCGAAGATTATGGCCTGTATTTCGGACAGCTCCATGCCCACACAAACCTTTCCGACGGGACGGGCACAGTGGAGCAGGCGTTCGAGCATGCGGCAAATGTGGAGAACCTTGACTTCCTGGCTCTGACAGACCACTCCAATTCCTTCGAGGGACAGAGCGGACTGCCGAGTGCGGGAACGACCCATCTCGGAGATGAAAATGCAGAGGAAGTGAACGCTTCCTGGAGAGAGGGACGCGAGGGCGCGAGAAATATCACGGCTCAGGAAGGAGATTTTGTCGGAATCTACGGATTCGAGATGACCTGGTCCGGCGGAGCTCCGGGACATATCAATACATTCAATTCCGAAGGATTTGAAAACAGAAACGCAGAGCCTTACAGAAAAGGTGACAATTACGCGGTGCTGGAGGCATACTATGATACGCTCAATGAGAACCCGGAGACGATCTCCCAGTTCAACCACCCGGGAGATACGTTCGGAGATTTCATGGATTTCGCACTGTATGATCCGGTCATCGATAATCAGATCACACTGATCGAGGTAGGAAACGGCGAGGGAGCCATCGGAAGCTCCGGATATTTCCCGTCCTACAGCTACTATACGAGAGCGCTGGACAAGGGATGGCATGTAGCTCCTACCAACAACCAGGACAACCACAAAGGAAACTGGGGCGATTCCAACACGGCGAGAAGCGTGGTGCTCGCAGACGGGCTGACGGAGGACGCTATCTATGACGCAATGAAGAATTACCGTGTCTATGCAACAGAGGACAACGATCTGTCCATCCTGTATGAGCTGAACGGCAATGCCATGGGATCCATCCTTGACGAGCAGGAGTCCATCCATATCACAGCGGATATCTCAGACCCCACAGATACGTCGGGAGAGACAAAGGTAGAAGTTATCGTAAACGGCGGACAGACGCTGGCAGAGAAGACATTTACAGGCGGAAGCGCGACAGTAGAGTTTGACAATCTTTCCACAGGATACGGCTACTACTATCTGCGCATCACCCAGGCGGACAAGCAGATCGCGGTGACGGCTCCGGTATGGACCGGCGAGAGCGTGAACGCGGGTATTTCCAATACATCCAGCGATGTGGCGATGCCGATCAGGGGAGACGAAATCAACATTTCCAGTCAGATCTTCAACAACTTAAGTGAAGAAATGACAGTGACGTCGCTGACTTACACGATCGAGGGACAGGCAGAACCGTTCCACACAGCTGACGTGTCGCAGATCGGCGACGGCGGCGTGATCGGTGCAAGAGACTCCTTCGAGTATTCCTTCCCGTACACGGCGGACCAGGCAGGCGGCTTCAATATCAACGCCGAGCTGAGAGCAGTGATCGGCGGGGAAGAGTATACATTTACAGACGTGCTCAAGCTGAGCGTGTCAGATCCGTCCATCGCGACAAAAGTCCTTGTGGACGGCACACATTACAATGACTATGTAAACGGATACTATTCCGGCAATATGACCAACTTTATCAACATGGGAACCTCGGACAATATCCAGGTGAAGATCGTACAGCCGGGCGAGGAAGTGACGCCGGAGATGCTGCAGGATGTGGCGCTCTTTGTGATCTCCGCTCCGCTGAAATACACAAGCGATTACACCGGAGACGCTCAGCCAAGCGTATTCGAGGACAGCTTTATCCAGACAGTCAGCGATTATGTCAACAACGGCGGGACCGTGGTCGTCTGCGGACTGGCAGATTATCAGGATGCGAACAGCGGACTGCCGTACACATCCTATGAGCAGGCAAATAATCTGCTGAGCGGTATCGGCTCTACCATGCGGATCAATGACGATGAGCTGATCGATCAGGATGAGAACGGCGGACAGCCATACAGACTGTACTTCGATGATTTTAACTATGAAAGCACGGATCCGGCGGTCCAGAGTATTCTGGAAGGCGTTGCGGAATCCGGACTTACCTACAGCTCCTACTCAGGATGCTCTGTCAGCGTGGGCGAGGGTGAGGCCATTGTCTACGGGCATGACACAACCTATTCCATCAACAGCAAGGCTCCGACACAGGGACATGACAAGCCGGTATTAAGCTACAGCGCTCCGTACGATGAGGCGACAGCAGTGGTGACGAAGGGCGAGGTCGTATCCATGGCCACAGAGGCTGTGGGAAGCGGACGCGTCTATGCGTGCGGTACTGTATTCTGCTCCAACTTCGAAGTATCCGCAGAGGACCAGGTATCCTATGCGAACGGAATCATGGCGCAGAACCTGCTGAGCGACGTGAAAGTCGAGCCGGAGATCAGCACGATCCAGGAGGCGCGCGCGGGTGAGGATGGAGAGGTGTTCACCGTGATCGGAACCGTGGCAAACGGAACTGCCGAGAGCGGAAACGCATTCTTCAACACAATCTACATCCAGGACGATGAGGGCAACGGAATCAACGTATTCCCGATTGACGACAGCAATATCCGCCGGGGCGATCAGGTCCAGGTGACAGGATCTGTCAGTGAGTATATCGGCGACAAACAGCTGTCAGCCATCACCGTGACGGTCCTGGAGGGAAGCGAAGACGTCGTGATCACAGATGTGACCACAAAGGAAGCCAATGATTACGAGACGAACTTCGGAAAGCTGGTACGCGTGGAGGGCGAAGTCATTGACTATACACTTGCAGGCGGCATCGTGGAGAGCATCACCGTGCAGGATGACAGCGGCGAGAGCTGCCGTGTATTCATTGACGGATATATCGGATACTCAGATGAGACGTCTCACGCACTGGAAGACTTCGTGGCAGAGGGCGCTTACATCAGCGCTGTGGGATTCGTCTCCCATGACGCGGAGGGCAACCGCCTGAGAGTCCGCGACAGGTCTGAGATCCTGCCGGCGGAGCCGGGAGAAGAGCCGGCGCCGGGCGGCGAACAGCCGGGAACAGACCAGCCGGGCAGCGGACAGCAGGGCGGAAATACGCAGACTGGCGGCAGCCAGACCGGAAACGGAGCGCAGCAGGGCGGATCAGCAGTGAAAAACCCAGGCAGCGCCGCTCAGACGGGCGATAACGCTTCGGTTGGAATCTGGATCGCGATCGCGGTGATCGCGGTTCTGGCAGCAGGCACGGCGGCTGTTGTGATCGTTGTGAGAAAGCGCAGGAGATAATACGCGGAAAATAAGGATAACATTGTTTTAGACAAGACGACGGGCCGGGGAGTGCTTATTGGCATTCCCGGCCTGGTTTTGTTTGATGGACAGATATATCAAAATTGTAAGAGGGATGAAGTTTGAGAGAGTGTATGTCGAACGCTGTCCTATTCTGTTGAATTTACTGGGGATACAATGTAAAATAATACCAGAAGAGCGGAGGAGGAAGATCTCATGAGCGAGCAGATAATAGGGAATGACCGCATTTTATCTACAAAACTTCTTGTGAAAGCGATCAGCGAAGGGCAGAAGTACGGGGAACGGTTCTGCTTTATTCTCGGGGCAGGCGCATCGGCTTCATCCGGCATCCTGACAGGCGCGGAGCTGGAATACAGATGGATGCTGGATTTGGATAAAGATCCGGGATTCAAAGAGGTTCATGCGGTCGCGAAGTCATTAAAGGAGAAAAAGCACCTGAGTCATGAATTTAAGGAGATAGAGGAAGCATGGAACAGGGCAAAGGAGAAAAGGCAGACTGTTCTTCCGAGTGAATATTATTTCGATATTTATACACTGCGTTTTTATCCCAATTATAGAAACGGCTATCATTATCTGGAGAATCTGATGGAACGGTCAAAGCCGAGCTTCGGGTATCACACGCTGGCGCTGATGCTGACAGAGCTGTCCGGCAGCAATCTTGTTATCACGACAAATTTCGACAGCCTGGTCGAGGACGCGCTGTTTTTATACACGGATAAGAAACCGCTTGTTATCAATCATGAACTTCTGGCAGAGTTCGCGGGAGATCTGAATGTCAAAAGACCGGTCATCGCAAAGCTGCACAGGGGAATCTTCTTTGATCCGCTGAATCGTCCGGAAGAGACAAACGGGCTGCAGGGCAAGTGGAAGGATATTCTGGAAAAAGTATTTCAGAATTATACTCCGGTGGTGATCGGATACGGCGGCGGCGACGGCAGTCTGATGGAAGTGCTGGAAAAACGGGATGTTGCGATGAAAAACGGAATTTACTGGTGCTATGTGGAAAAGTTCGGGATTCCTGATGAAAAGATCCAGACAATCGTAGAAGATAAGAAAGGATATCTTGTCCGAACAGCAGGATTCGATGCGGTGATGCTTGCAATCGGAAACATTCTTTTTAAGGATAAAATAGATCCGGATACGACTAGAGGGACTCTGGAAAGACGGATTTATACTCAGGTTGATAATTACGAAGAAGAATATAAAAAGCTGAAAGTAGAGTTAGAGGATGTGGCTGAAACGGAGACACCTCTGAATGAAAGTGAAGAAGAGTTAAAGGAAAATATAGAAAAACTGGATGAACGTACAAAGCGTTCTGAGTCAGAACGTCAAAAGTTGGAGCAAATGACGGCATGGGATTACTACAGACAGGGAAACAGATACTGTGATTCGGAAGAGTATGAAAATGCGATAGTAAGTTATGATAAAGCGATAAAGCAGAAGACGGATTATGCGGAGGCGTATTATAATCGAGGGGTTACATATGGAAAATTAGGAGAAAGCGAAAAGGCAATTGCGGATTATAGTAAGGCAATCGAGCTGAAACCGGATTATGCGAAGGCGTATAATAATCGAGGGTGTACATATGATGACTTAGGAGAAAGCGAAAAGGCGATTGCGGATTATAGTAAAGCGGTTGAACTGAAACCGGATTATGCGGATGCGTATTATAATCGAGGATGTGCAAATAGTAAATTAGGAGAAAGCGAAAAGGCGATTGCGGATTATAGCAAAGCGATTGAACTGAAACCGGGGTATGCGGAGGCGTATAATAATCGAGGGTATACATATGATGACTTAGGAGAAAGCGAAAAGGCGATTGCGGATTATAGTAAAGCGATTGAACTGAAACCGGATTATGCGGTGGCGTATAATAATCGAGGGACTATATATAGCCGCATAGGAGAAAGCGAAAAGGCGATTGCGGATTATAGTAAAGCAATCGAGCTGAAACCGGGGTATGCGGAAGCGTATTATAATCGAGGGGTTATATATGCTGGCTTAGGAGAAAGCGAAAAGGCGATTGCTGATTATAGTAAAGTTATTGAGCTGAATCCTAAGGACAAAGAGGCATATGAAGCGAGGGCAAAAGTTTATTATTCTCTTGGTGAAGAAGAGAAAGCCGCTGCCGACGAAGAAGCGGCATCAAAATTATAAATCAGCAGGAATACAAATCTCAGAAACGGCAGGACATTGGCATAAAAATACGCAGATGTTCTGTCGTATTTTTTGGAACATCTTATGTTACACTGCATTGTGCATTCACATCAATTCCGGCAGGCGAAGATAATTCGCAAAACAGATATTTTATACAAATGGCAGAGCGATGAAATAAAAGTGGAAAATGTGTCAAAAAAATTCAATGGTGTGATCGTGCTGGAATCATTGGAAGTGCGCAGCTTGACATTTCCGCCCAATACGTTTAACATAGTATCCGACAAAAAACTACATAAGATTGATGACAAGGGGAGCTTGCAGTACAGGCTGAGAGGAAGTTGAGGACTTCGACCCATAACCTGATTTGGATAATGCCAACGTAGGGAAACGTTATCAGATAGGGAAATTCCCCATCTGATAAACGCTCCGCGAGGATGCGCAGGGATTCGGAGAAGTATTATGTCGGCTGATGCCGACCCGAATCCCGCGCCAAGACTCGCGGGCGAGTCTTGAATTTTCTGCCCTCTTGTTTTCAATTCTGAGAATGGAGGGGATTTTTTATGTTTGATTTTCTTGTTACAGCCGACGGCGGGCTCACGACGGCGGGATACGCGGTATGTATCATCGCAGGAATCCTGCTTTTTGTGGCGGCGATCGCATTTGCGGGGAAGGTGTCGGAGAAGAAGAGGATGGGGACGAAGCAGCTGGTATTCTGCGCAGTGACGATGGCGCTGGCATTTGTCACATCTTATCTGAAGATTTTTGAGATGCCGTGGGGCGGCAGCGTGACGCTCTGCAGCATGCTTTTCATCGTGCTGGCGGCAAACTGGTACGGACCGAAGACGGGAGTGCTCGTGGGGCTTGCATACGGGATCCTTCAGTTCCTTCAGGAGCCGTACGTGCTTTCCTTCTTCCAGGTGTGCTGTGATTACATCCTGGCATTTGCAGCCCTGGGAATCGCTGGATTTTTTGCGAAGAGTAAATACGGTCTGGTGAAAGGATATATTGCTGCAGTGATCGCAAGGGGCGCGTTCCACGCGCTGGGAGGCTATCTGTACTGGATGGACTACATGCCGGATAATTTCCCGCAGTCCTTGAGAAGCCTTTATCCGATCCTGTACAACTACAGCTACCTGCTGGTGGAGGCGGTGATCACGGTCATCGTTATCTCGATCCCGGCAGTGTCGAAAGGGCTGAACAGAGTGAAGCAGACAGCGCTGGAGTAAAATATGGTATCGTATATATGAATGCACCGCGGAGATCCCGCGGTGTTTTCGTTTAACTGGTTCAGCCATGACGCTGCATTTTCCTATCCATAGGTACGGGGAGACGGTAAACCTTATGATAAGAAATTTTTAAGATTTACATTGAGGTTTTTTAATTCGCATTTACTATGGTATATATGAACAAAAGACAGCAGCCGCAAGGGCTGAAATACAGGCAGGAACAGGGGAGCAGCTTATGGACAGAGAAACGATCCTTGTGGTGGACGACAGCAGAGAGATCGTCTACTCGATCAGCGAACTGCTGAAATATGAAGGCTATCAAGTAGTGAAGGCGTATGACGGGATGGAGGCGCTTGACGCGCTGGAGAGGGAGAAGATCGACCTTATCCTCCTGGATGTGATGATGCCGAAGATGAACGGACTGTCGGCGCTGATGAAGCTCAGAGAGCGCCACAGGATACCGGTGATCATCCTCTCGGCGAAGACCGAGGAGAGCGACAAGGTATCGGGGCTTGTTCTTGGGGCAGATGATTATGTGGAGAAGCCGTACAATGCGTCGGAGCTGATCGCGCGGGTGAAGGCCCATCTGCGGAGATATCATGCCTGGGGCGGCGCGGCGCCGAAGACAGATGAAGACCGGATCGTAAACGGGGGACTTGTGCTGGATAAGAAGCAGCGGCTTGTCATTGTCGAGGGGGAGGAAGTGCATCTGACTGCGACAGAGTATAAGATCCTCGAGCTCCTCATGGAGCATCCGGGGCAGGTTTTTTCCGCGGAGCAGATCTATGAAAATGTCTGGCAGGAGTCGGCAAATTACGCGGTGGAGAACACGGTGATGGTGCATATCAGGCATATAAGAGAAAAGGTCGAGATTGATACAAGGAAACCAAGATATGTAAAGGTGGTGTGGGGAATTGGCTACAAAATGGAAAAATACAAGTGAAAAATGGAAGGAGATCAATGCCAGGAACCGGGATCTGATCATGGTGCTGGGAGTAGGGGCGATGGCCGGCGGTCTCTTTTTCATCCTTATGAATGTGATCTACAGAGGATATTATTCGGATGCGGCCAGCCTGATCTTCAGTGCGATCGGAAACGTGTCATTCGGAGGAGGCTCCATACTCCTTGTCAACAATTTCCTGAGCAGAAAGTACGGAGAGTGGAAGTGCGAGACTGATGATTATTATGAAGAGTGGAAAGAAAAAGTCTGGGAGCAGGACAAGAAGATCCTGAAGGCTGCGGGGATTGTGCTGTTCCTGGCGTGTATGTACCTTCTGAGCATAGTGACAGAGGGGTATGTGCATACAGGAGCCGCCTATCTGACGGTGCTCACTGCTTTTATCCAGACAGCACTTTGCCTGACGGTGTCCCACCGGTTCTGGCAGAGGAAGCTGGATTTTATCATCGACCATCTGGAGGAGATGACGGAACAGCGGATCAGCGAAGCGCTGGAGATCGAGAGAAAGAGCCTGGAAAAGGTGTCGCGGAGCGATCAGCTCAGAGTGGACCTGATCACGAATGTGTCCCATGACCTGAAGACGCCGCTGACATCCATGGTGGGATATATCGAGCTGATCAAAAAGGAAGAGCTCAGTGATGTGGTGAAGGATTACATCGACGTTATCTCGGAGCGCGCGGAGAAGCTCAAGAAAATGATAAACAGCCTGTTTTCGCTGGCAAAGGCAAGCAGCGGCAATGTGGAGCTCCAGGTGGAGAGGTTTGAGGTAAACCGTCTGATCGGCCAGATCTTCGCAGATCTGGATGACCGGATAAAGGAGAGCGGCTTAAGCTTCGTGGAGCAGCTCACGGACGAAAATACAGAGATCGAGACCGATAATATGTATCTCTACAGGATCGTCCAAAATCTGCTCGAGAACGCTCTGAAATATTCCGCAAAGGGAACCCGCATGTTCGTGAAGACGTACAGGAAAGTGAAAGAGCCCGGACAGGCAGAGAGACTCTGCCTGGAGATCACCAATACGGCCGGGTATTATATGGACTTTACAAAGGAGGATATTGTAGAGGGGTTTGCAAGAGGCGACAAGTCCCGGAGCAGCGAGGGAAACGGGCTGGGACTGGCGATCGTGAGTACTTATACAAAAGCGCTGGGCGGTGAGTTTGACATCCGGATCGACTGTGATCAGTTCAAGGCGTGTCTGGAGTTCCCTGCCCCTTGAATCCCGCGTTCCCCTGTAGTAGAATGGCTGTATACATCTCATGGCCGCGGTATATCAGCCGCTGTGCCGGAGAAAGACAGAGCTGACGGGGACGGGAAAAGGATGAAAAAGCTTAGATTCAGAGATATTATATTTGTGGCGAGTATGCTGTTCGGTATGTTTTTCGGGGCGGGTAATCTGATCTTCCCGGCATCCATGGGACAGCTTGCAGGGAGCAATATGTGGCAGGCGGCCGCCGGTTTTCTTATCACCGGCGTAGGCCTGCCTCTTCTTGGTGTTGCGGCGCTGGGGATCAGCAGAGAGGAAAGCCTTCTTGAGCTGAGCAGCCGGGTGGGAAAACGGTACGGGCTCTTCTTCACCTGTGCGCTTTATCTTGCGATCGGGCCGTTCCTTGCGATCCCGCGCTGTGCCACAGTTTCATTTACGGTCGGCGTAGAGCGGATTCTTCCGTCGGAGATGCAGACGATCGCTCTGGTGGTGTTTTCGGCAGCGTTCTTCGCGGCGACGCTTTTCTTTTCCCTGCGGCCGGGAGAGATCCTGACCTGGGTGGGGAAAGTGCTGAACCCGCTTTTCCTCTGCCTCCTGGGAGTCCTTGTCATCCGCGCTGTCATATCACCGATGGGGGAGATATCGGAGATCCCGGCTTCCGGAGCTTATGAGTCGGCAGCATTTTTCACAGGGATGCTGGAAGGATACAATACAATGGATGTGCTGGCAGGCCTTGCGTTCGGGATCGTGGTGGTGGATGTGATCCGGAGCCTGGGCGTCAAGGAGCCGGCAGAAGTGGCGGGCAATACAGTGAAGGCAGGGGCGTTCAGCGCGCTCCTGATGGCGGTGATCTATGTCCTGGTCACGGTTGTGGGCGCTCAGAGCCGGGGTGTATTTCCGGCAGCTGCCAACGGAGGGGAAGCGCTCGCGCAGATCGCGGAATACTATTTCGGAGGCGCCGGTGCGGTCATCCTGGCGGCAACCGTCGCTGTGGCGTGCCTGAAGACTGCGGTGGGGCTGATCACAAGCTGTGGAGAGACCTTTGTCAAGATCTTCCCGGGAGGTCCTTCGTATCACTTCTGGGCAGTATCATTCTGCATCCTGTCGTTTCTTGTGGGGAATCTCGGGCTGGATGCGATCATCGCGTTCTCCATGCCGGTCCTGATGTTCCTGTATCCGCTGGCAGTGGCTTTGATCCTGCTCACGCTTTTCGGGCGCTTCTTCAAGGATGACAGACGAGTGCTCCGTTGGTCGATCGGGTTTACGGCGGCGGGAGCGGTCTTTGACTTTTTGAGAGCGCTTCCGGCAGGGGTGAAGGATGCTCTGCATCTTGAGGCGCTGATACAGGCTGCGTCGGGAGTCCTTCCTTTTTCAGAGCAGGGCTTCGGCTGGGTGTGCCCGGCGCTGGCAGGACTGCTGATCGGGCTTGCAGTCCATTTTGTATCTGAAAAGAAACGGGAGTGACAAGGTGTGTTTTGCCTGCTTGATTTCGATAAATAAAGTACCGAGAGGTGATTTCAATGTACATAGCAGATTTACATATCCATTCCCGCTATTCCCGGGCGACGAGCAGGGACTGCACGCCGGAGCATCTCGACCTCTGGGCGAGGAGGAAGGGGATCCATATCGTGGGAACCGGTGATTTCACGCATCCGGCATGGCGGGAGGAGCTGACGGAGAAGCTGGAACCGGCGGAGGACGGCCTTTACGTGCTCAAGGATGAGTACCGGATCAGGGAAGAAGGCGTGCCGGGGGAAATGATCCCCCGCTTTGTGGTCACAGGCGAGATCAGTTCGATCTACAAGAAGAACGGCAAAGTCCGCAAGGTGCACAGCCTCATCCTTCTTCCGGGGCTGGAGGATGCCGAGAGGATTTCCGCGAAGCTGGAGCAGATCGGGAATATCCATTCCGACGGCCGGCCGATCCTTGGGCTGGACTGCCATGATCTTCTGGAGATCATACTGGAGCTCTGTCCGGCGGCGGTCTATGTCCCGGCACATATCTGGACGCCGCATTTTTCCCTGTTCGGCGCGTTCTCCGGATTTGACACGGCAGAGGAGTGCTTTGAAGACCTTACGCCGTATATCCATGCTATGGAGACCGGGCTTTCCTCGGATCCGCCGATGAACTGGCGGGTGTCCGCCCTGGACCGCTTCCAGCTCATCTCCAATTCAGACGCCCACTCTCCGGCAAAGCTGGGGCGGGAGGCCAGCCTGTTCGATATCCCTATGTCATACGACGGGCTGGCAAAGGCGATCCAGACCGGAGAAGGGCTTGGCGGGACGATCGAGTTCTTCCCGGAAGAGGGCAAATATCACATGGACGGGCACAGAAAATGCAATCTCTGCCTGACTCCCTCCGAGACGATGAAGTACAACGGGAAATGCCCGGTGTGCGGAAGGAAAATCACGATCGGAGTCTCACATCGGGTGGAGGAGCTTGCGGACCGCCCGGAGGGTTATGTCCGTGAAAATGCAAAGCGCTTCGAGAGTCTCGTGCCGCTCCCGGAGGTCATCGGCGCCTCTCTCGGAGTATCTGCGGCGAGCAAAAAGACAGAGCGGGAATATCACAGGATCCTTTCTGAGCTGGGACCGGAATTTGAGATATTAAGAAATCTTCCGCTGGAAGAGATCCGGAGGGTATCCGGGACTCGGGTCGCGGAAGGGATCGGCAGGCTCCGCAGCGGCCAGGTGGAGCGCATCCCGGGATTCGACGGGGAATACGGCGTGATCCGCCTGTTCAGTGCGGAAGAGCTGAACAATACGGAAGGGCAGATGAATTTCTTCGATCTGCTTGGAGCAGGTGCGGCGTGCGGGAACGGAAAAGCTGCCGGCAGAGGTACGGCAGAGGCGCATGGGAAAGTGAAAGGGGAAGAGACTGAACCGGCGGTCCATCTGCATGACAGGCCGGATGAGGAGCAGAAACAGGAGAAGGAACAGAATAAGAAAGCGGGCGGAACAGGCACGGCGCCTGTGCTGAACCAGGAGCAGGAATATGCGGTTAGGTGCAGCGCGCCCTATATCGCTGTGAAAGCGGGACCCGGCACGGGGAAGACGAAGACGCTCGTCTCGCGGCTTAAGTATCTCCTGGAGTACCGGAAGGTGAAGCCGGCGGACATTACCGCGGTTACATTTACGAATCAGGCTGCCGCGGAGATGCGCGAGAGGATCGAGAGAGAGACCGGCAGGAAGCAGGCGGTGCGCTCCATGCAGATCGGAACCTTCCACGCGATCTGCCTGAATTTCCTGAAGGAGCAGGGCGAGGCCTCTGTGCTGATCACGGACGAGGAACAGCGCAGGCTGGCGGAAGATGCGGTCGCTGAGAGCGGGATTTCGCTGAGCGTGAAGAGATTCCTGGAGGCAGTCTCAAGGTGCAAGTCCGGAATGACGGCAGGGCTGGAGGAGGAAAAAATATCAGAGGCGCTGTGGCAGCAGGCATTCCGGCTCTATGAAGAGAAAAAGAAGGCACGGGGGCTGTGGGATTTTGACGATCTTCTGGTGCGCACGGCAGAGCGGATCGAGAGCGGAGAAGTCAGCGGAGGCTGGGAGAGACAGTTCCGCTATCTGCTCGTCGATGAGTTCCAGGACATCAATCCGGCGCAGTTCCGTCTGGTAAAGCTGTGGAGCAGCGCCGGGCGGGAGCTGTTTGTGATCGGGGATCCGGATCAGTCGATCTATGGGTTCCGCGGAGCAGATGCGGCATGCTTTGAGAAGCTCGAACGGGAATACTGCAGTCTTGAGACTGTGACGCTGAAGGAGAATTACCGCTCGTCGCCTCAGATCCTGAACGCAGCCCAGGAGGTCATCTCACAGAGCGGCGCGCAGAGTGCGGAAGAAAACGCAGTGCGGGACATGGACCAGGGCGGACGCGCGCTTAAGCCGAACTGTCCGGATAATCTCCCTGTCCGTCTGGTCCGGGCGGGAAGCGCTATGGGAGAAGCTGTCTTCATCGCGAAGGAGATCAACCGTCTGGTCGGCGGCATCGGAATGCTGGAGGCCCATCAGGCGGCGTGGGATATGGGAGAGCGGCGTACGAGAGGATTTGACGAGATCGCGGTCCTCTGCCGGACCCACCACCAGGCTGAGCTTGTGGAGAAGTGCCTGAAGAAGGAGAGCATTCCGTATGTTGTGGCGGGGCGGGAGGATTTCCTTGAGGACAGGCTCGTCCAGGAGAGCCTCTGCTTCTTCCGGTATCTGGAGGTGCCATCGGACCTCTCTTCCCTGCAGTCTTGCGCGGAGCAGCTCTGGAAGCTGGAGTGGAAGGATATGACAGCGGAGATCGTAAGGGCCGCTGCGGATAAATTCCGTCCTCTGTATCAGAAGAAAAAGCCGCAGAAGTTCCTGGAACAGTGGATGGAAGAGCTGGGGCTTTCGGACAGCCCGGCCATGCAGAAGCTTCTGCAGATGACCGTGTTCTATAAGACCATGCCGGAGTTCCTGGCAGCGCTGGAGCTTGGCGTGGAGAGCGATCTGAAGCGGTGCGGGACGAAAAAATACACGTCCGGCGCAGTCACGGTGATGACACTGCACGGATCAAAAGGTCTGGAATTTCCCGTGGTGTTCATCTATGAGGCGGACCAGGGATCGATCCCGCTGGAGAGCGAGAAGCATCCCACTGACAAAGAAGAAGAGCGGCGCCTCTTCTATGTGGGGATGACAAGGGCGAAGGAAGAACTGATCCTGACGACTTCGGGGGAGACGTCGGAGTTCCTCAGCGGGCTGCCGGACGGACTGCTGGAAGAGGAGAATGCGGAGAAGAAGAGAAGGGAAGAGTCCTGGCATCAGATGAGCCTGTTTGATATGCATTGACAATCCCCGGCCGATACATTAGATTATAGTAATAAGGCGCGCGCCGGAGCAGTCCGGTGCAGTAAAACGCAGGCGGGAGGCCATTTCCCGCCGCAGTGATGAGCAAGGAGAATACTATGAAATTAGGAGAAAAACAGGTTCTGACCGTGGTCAAGGCCGTGGAGTTCGGCGTATACCTGGGAAGTGATGAAGAGAGGGTGCTTCTCCCGAAGAAGCAGGTACCGGAAGGGATAGAGATCGGAGATCCGGTGGAAGTATTTCTGTATAAAGATTCTTCCGACCGCATGATCGCGACAACGAGGGAGCCGAAGCTGACACTCGGCGGGCTTGCAGTGCTGGATGTCGTCGACGTGGGCCGCGTCGGGGCGTTCCTTGACTGGGGGCTGGAGAAAGACCTGCTCCTGCCCTATAAGGAGCAGACTGAGAAGGTGGAGAAAGGGGACCGCTGCCTGGTGAGCCTCTATATCGACAAGAGCGGGCGCCTCTGCGCCACGATGAAGATCTCAACCCTGCTCAGGACGGACTCCCCTTATCAGAAAAACGACATGGTGCAGGGTACTGTGTACGGGATCAACAGAGAATACGGGGTATACGTTGCGGTGGACAACCAGTTTTCCGCGATGATCCCGAGGAGAGAGGTGTACGGGCGGATGCAGATCGGGCAGCAGGTCGAGGCGCGAGTCGCCGCAGTCAAGGCGGACGGGAAGCTGGACTTAAGCGTGCGCGGCAGGATCCCGGAGCAGATGGACAAGGACGCGGAGATCGTGCTGGAGCAGCTCCGCCGGCGCGGAGGAAGCCTTCCGTTTACAGACAAAGCTTCCCCGGAGGTGATCCGCCGGGAATTTGATATGAGCAAGGCTGCGTTCAAGAGGGCTGTGGGCCGTCTCCTGAAGCAGGAGAAGATCGTGATCGATGAAGGACAGGATGCGATCAGACTCAGAGATAACTAAGAGGACGCCTCCCTTTCTCTGGTCTGACCGGGGATAAGCAGGAAAGAAAGGAAGGGTGCGGGATGAGTTTCGTACATTTGCACGTCCATACAGAATACAGCCTTCTGGATGGCTCTAACAAGATAAAAGAATATGTTTCAAGAGTGAAAGAGCTCGGCATGAACAGCGCTGCGATCACAGATCACGGAGTGATGTACGGCGTTATTGATTTCTACAGAGAAGCCAGAAGGCAGGGGATCAATCCCATCATCGGCTGCGAGGTCTATGTGGCCCCAAACTCCAGATTCGACAGGGAAGTGACGGGCGGCGACGACAGATATTATCATCTTGTCCTTCTGGCAGAGAACAATGAAGGATATGCGAATCTGATGAAGATTGTTTCCAAAGGCTTTGTGGAAGGATATTATTATAAACCGCGTGTGGACAAAGAGCTCCTGCGCCAGTATCACGGCGGCATCATCGCCCTGAGCGCGTGTCTTGCCGGGGAGGTCCAGCGGTATATTGTCAAGGGGCTCTACGATGAGGCGAAAAAGACTGCGCTTGAGTACCGTGATATTTTCGGTGAAGACAATTATTTCCTTGAGCTGCAGGACCACGGTCTGCCGGATCAGGCGCTGGTGAACCAGCAGCTTCTCAAGATGTCCCAGGAGACAGGGATCGAGCTTGTCGCAACAAACGACGTCCACTACACCTACGCTGAGGACGCCAAGGCTCACGATATCCTCCTGTGCATCCAGACGGGAAAGAAGCTGGCAGACGAAAATCGAATGCGCTATGAGGGCGGCCAGTATTACGTTAAGTCGCCGGAAGAGATGGAGCGTCTGTTCCCTTATGCGCTGCAGGCACTTGACAATACACAGAAGATCGCGGACCGCTGCTCTGTAGAGATCGAATTTGGCGTGACCAAGCTGCCGAAGTATGATGTCCCGGGCGGGATGACGTCCTGGGAATATCTGCAGAAGCTCTGCAGGGAAGGCCTGGAGAAACGGTACGGGAAGGATCCGGATCAGGAGCTTAAGGACCGCCTGACCTACGAGCTGGATACGATCAAGAATATGGGGTATGTGGATTATTTCCTTATTGTGTGGGACTTTATCAAGTATGCCAAGGACCACGGCATCGCGGTCGGTCCGGGACGTGGATCCGCCGCAGGGAGCATCGTCTCATACTGCCTGGAGATCACGACGATCGATCCGATCCGTTATCAGCTCCTGTTTGAGAGATTCCTGAACCCGGAGCGTGTGTCCATGCCCGATATCGACGTGGATTTCTGCTATGAGAGAAGGCAGGAGGTCATCGATTATGTGGTGCGCAAGTACGGAAAAGACAGAGTGGTCCAGATCGTCACATTCGGAACGCTGGCGGCGCGGGGAGTGATCCGCGACGTGGGGCGTGTGATGGATCTGCCGTATGCGTTTGTGGACAGCATCGCTAAGATGGTGCCGCAGGAGCTGAACATCACGATCGACAAGGCGCTGAAGGAGAATCCGGAGCTGCGCAGGACGTACGAGAATGACGAGCAGGTGAAGAACCTCATCGACATGGCGAAGCGTCTGGAGGGACTTCCCCGTCACAGCTCCATGCATGCGGCGGGAGTCGTCATCAGCCAGAAATCGGTGGATGAGTACGTGCCTTTGTCCAGAGCGGCGGACGGCACGATCACCACGCAGTTTACGATGACCACGCTGGAAGAGCTGGGACTTCTGAAAATGGATTTCCTGGGACTCAGGACGCTGACGGTGATCCAGAACGCTGTGCAGATGGCACGGCGCAAGGCTCCGGAGCTTGATATCGAGAAGATCGACTACAATGACCAGGCAGTGATGGATTATATTGGCACGGGGAAGACGGACGGCATCTTCCAGATCGAGAGCAGCGGGATGAAGAGCTTCATGAAAGAGCTGAAGCCCCACAGCCTGGAGGACATTATCGCCGGGATCGCTCTGTACCGTCCGGGACCGATGGATTTTATCCCGCAGTATATCAAGGGAAAGAATGAATCGGGTTCTATTACCTATGACTGCCCCCAGCTTGAACCGATCCTGGCTCCGACCTACGGGTGCATCGTTTACCAGGAGCAGGTCATGCAGATCGTGCGTGATCTCGCCGGATATACGCTGGGCAGGAGCGATCTGCTCCGCCGCGCTATGTCAAAGAAAAAGGCTGATGTGATGCAGAAGGAGCGTCAGATTTTTGTCTACGGAGATGAAGAGACGAATGTTCCCGGCTGTATCCGGAACGGGATCGACGAGAAGACGGCGAACAAGATCTACGATGAGATGATCGATTTCGCAAAATATGCGTTCAACAAATCCCACGCCGCGGCTTATGCGGTAGTCTCCTATCAGACGGCGTGGCTGAAATATTACTACCCCGTGGAATTTATGGCTGCGCTCATGACATCCGTGATTGAAAATCCTTCAAAGGTGGCAGAATATATTTATGCCTGCAGGCAGATGAATATCCGCATCCTGCCGCCGGACATCAATAAAGGAGAGGCGGACTTCTCCGTCGACGGCGGCGACATCCGCTATGGACTTGCGGCGATCAAGAGCATCGGACGCCCTGTGATCGAGGCCATCACGGCGGAACGCGATGAGTTCGGACCTTTTAAAAACCTGGAGGACTTTATCACGAGGCTTTCGTCGAGGGATATCCTGAACAAGCGTGCGATAGAAAATCTGATCAAATCAGGCGCCCTCGATACGCTGGGCGGGACGCGCAAGCAGTTCATGTCGATCTATATCCAGATCGTAGACCACGTCAACCAGGAGAAGAAGTATTCCATGGCAGGACAGATGACTCTTTTCGATATGGTATCGGAGGATCAGAAGGAAGAATTTCAGATCAGGCTTCCGGACGTAGGAGAGTACTCCCGGGAGAACCTCCTGGCATTTGAGAAAGAGGTGCTGGGGATCTACATCAGCGGGCATCCGCTGGAGGAATATGAGGATAAGTGGAGAAAGGTCATCACCGCGACCACGGCGGATTTCCAGCCCGATGAGGAGACCGGGCGCACCAAGGTGCGCGACGGTGCGCGGGAGACCATCGGCGGGATGATCACAGAGAAGACCGTGAAGCACACGAAGACGAATCAGATGATGGCTTTCGTGACGCTGGAAGATCTGCTCGGGACGGTAGAGGTCGTTGTATTTCCGAGGGATTATGAGAAGAACAGAGACTGCCTTGAGGCGGACGGCAAGGTGTTCATCCGCGGCAGAGTCTCGGAGGAGGACGAGAGGGCAAGCAAGCTGATCTGCGAAAAAGTCATTCCCTTTGAACAGACTAAGAGAGAGCTCTGGATCCAGTTTCCTGACAAAAGGACTTACCTTGATGAGGAACAGATCGTGTATGGCTATCTGGCGGACTCTGAGGGCGATGATGAAGTGGTGATCTACTGTGCGAAGGAACGCGCGGTAAAACGACTTCCGAAAAACAGGAATATCAGGATAAACCAGCAGGTCCTGGGCAGACTTATGAATCATTTCGGCGGGAACCGGGTAAAAGTGGTTGAAAAAGCTATTGAAAACAGATTCTAAATACGGTAAAATATTGTCGGAATTGTTAAAAATTATTGTTTTGGGATTCTTAAAGTTATCTTACTTTATGGAAAGGTGGAAAAAACATGGCAGAGAATAATGAAATTTATGCGGAAGATTTTGAAGACCGCATCCGCACGATTGGAGTTCTTACAAGCGGCGGCGATGCTCCGGGCATGAATGCCGCGATTCGTGCGGTTGTCCGTACAGCTCTCTCTAAGGGACTGAAGGTCCGCGGTATCCGCAGAGGATATCACGGGCTGCTTAAGGAGGAGATCATTGATCTCTCCGCACGTGACGTATCTGATACGATTCAGCGCGGAGGTACGATCCTGCAGACAGCGCGCTGCAAAGCAATGCGTACAGAAGAAGGCCAGCAGAAAGCGGCAGCCATCTGTAAGAAATATGGAATCGACGGACTGGTTGTTATCGGTGGAGACGGCTCGTTCGCAGGAGCTCAGAAGCTGGCTAACCTGGGAGTGAACACGGTTGGGATTCCGGGAACGATCGATCTCGATATTGCATGTACAGACTATACGATCGGTTTTGACACCGCGGTGAATACGGCTATGGAAGCAATCGACAAGGTCCGCGATACTTCTACCTCTCATGAACGCTGCAGTATTATAGAGGTTATGGGCCGCGACGCAGGCTATCTTGCGCTGTGGTGCGGTATTGCAAACGGCGCGGAGCGCATCCTGATGCCGGAAGAGCATGATTATGACGAGCAGGCGATCATTGCCGATATTAAGGAATGTCAGAAGCGCGGCAAAAAGAATTATATTATCATCAATGCCGAGGGGATCGGTGATTCGATCAATATGGCAAAGAGGATCGAGGAAGCGACAGGCATGGAGACGAGGGCTACGATCCTGGGACACATGCAGCGCGGAGGAAGCCCGACATGTAAGGACAGAGTATACGCTTCTATTATGGGATCTATGGCTGTTGATCTCCTGCTTCAGGGCAAGACAAACCGCGTCGTAGGATATAAGGACGGACAGTTTGTTGACTTTGATATTGAGGAAGCTCTGGCAATGAAGAAAACAGTTTCCGATTATCAGTACGATGTGGCGAAGATCCTGGCGCTGTAAGAGGCGGCAGGAGCCGGGGCGTATTTATTGATTGAATAACAGGATCCGGCAGGGCCTTCCCTGCCGGATATCTGTGTCAGGCTGGAAGAATACTCCACCGTGGCATGGGGAAAACGCAGATCACAGATCAGGAGAGAACAGAACGTGAGTATGGAAAATAGGAATACGGCGCCGGTAGGGGTGTTTGATTCCGGTGTGGGCGGACTGACGGTGGCGAGGGAAATCTCCCGTCAGCTTCCGAATGAGAACATCGTGTACTTTGGAGATACCGCAAGGGTTCCCTACGGAAGTAAATCTCAGAATACGATCATCCGTTTTTCGGAACAGATTATCCGTTTCCTAAAGACAAAAGGGGTTAAAGCAATCGTGATCGCCTGCAATACGGCAAGCGCGCTGGCATTGGATTCGGTCAGGGACGAATTTGACATTCCGATCATGGGTGTAGTCATTCCTGGGGCCAGAGCGGCTGTGGAGGCGACAAAGAACCGGAAAGTGGGCGTTGTCGGCACGGATGCGACTGTCCAGAGCGGAATGTACACGAAAGTGATACATGGGATGGCCCCGGACATCACAGTGATCGAGAAAGCATGTCCCCTGTTTGTGCCTCTTGTGGAAGAGGGGTTCAAGGAGCATGTGGTCACCCGCGAAATCATAGAATATTATCTTGAATCGATGCGCAGTACAGACATTGATGCCATGATCCTCGGATGTACGCACTATCCGCTGATACGGTCGAAGATCCGGGAGTATATGGGCGACAGGATACAGATCGTTAATCCTGCATACGAGACTGCGATGGATCTGAAACGGCTTCTGAAAGAAAAGGGTATGGCAAATGACGGAGCGACACCGCAGCACAGCAGGTATTCTTTCTATGTCAGCGACGCTGCTGAAAAGTTCCGCAGATTTGCAAATACGGTGATGCCGTTTGACGTTCCGACTACAAACGTTGTAAATATTGAGGAATATTAGAGTATGACAAAGGACGTATTGGTCAGCATTTCAGGAATGCACATGGGTATCCTTGCCGATCAGGAGGACGAGGATGAAGAGATCGAGGTCGTCACGCCGGCAAGCTATTACTGCCGTAACGGAAAACACTATATCATCTATGATGAAGTGGTGGAAGGAATGACGGGAACGATCAAAAATAAAATAAAGATCACCGGAGATTCTGTCGTCGAGATCATGAAGTCGGGCCTGTCGAATACTCACATGGTATTTGAAAAAAACAGGAAGAACCTTACATATTACCGGACCCCCTACGGGCAGATGCTGGTAGGGCTTAATACCAGGAATATGGAGATCCGCGTGGCGGATGATGAGATTGACGTTCAGGTAAAATATGAACTCGATGTCAACCATGAACCGTTTGCGGACTGCAGCATTAAGATGAATATCGTATCAAAGGGCAGCGGGAATTTTTCCGTTCTCAGTTAAACAGAAATTTTAGCCTGTATGAGCAGAAGCAATGTTCATACAGGCTTCTTTTGTTTAAGAGGAAACTCCGGTCCCTGTTAAATAAAACGCTCCGGGGGATGCGTACTTGTGCCAAATGGGAATCTGCCGCTAAAGCAGCCGCGTTCGGCGCGAGAGCTCCCCAAGCAGAACTCTTTATTCTGTACGGGACACTGGCGCGTGCAAACTGCATAAAAATATGGCGGAATATGCGCTGGAAATGTGAAATAATGTATAATTAAAAGGCGGAAAATATTGACAGGGGTTGAAATAATGTTAAAATGATAGTGTATATGTCAATTTGCAGCAGTATTGTGCACAAAACAAGGAAAGTGGGGAAAAGAGATGAAAAGACGATGTATCGGGTTCCTTGCTGCTCTGATGCTTACAGTGACAGGCTTTTCTGTCCCGGCGGCTGCCGCCGGGGAGGCGGATGTATTTCCGGCCTGGAATGTGGCATCCGACAGGCAGGTGGAAGTGTCCAGCGTGGAAGCGGCGCTGCCGGGGAATGTCGGCGGGCTTGTAGTGGACGGGGACAATGAGACAAGATGGTCCTGTGACGCGATGAAAACAGGGACCTCCGAGGATCAGGAGCAGACGCCTCAATGGCTGGTGATCGATCTGGAGGCACCGGAGACAGACGTTGACAGTATTACGATCAATTTCTACAAGAAGGTGTGGGGCGCCCAATATAAGATCCAGACTGCGTCTACAAACGATGAGGACACAGAGTGGAAGGACGTAAAGTCCATTGAACATGCGAGTGGATCTCTTGCAGACGATTATGTGGAAGAGATCACAGATGTGGGAACACTTGACAGATACGTGAGATTTTATTTTGAGAAAGTGAATCCTCAGGCTGCGGGAACCGGAGTTTCCATCCGTGAGATCGAGATCATGGGAAAACAGCTTGTGACAGGAAATATCTCTCTCGACAAGTCTGTGGAGGTGTCCACGGTTGAAAATGCGATGCCACAGAATGTGGGAGATAACACAGTTGACGGCGACAGTGCGACAAGATGGTCCAGTGAGAAGATGAAAGAGAACGGGATCACAGACGACGACGCACAGACAGCACAATGGCTTGTGATCGATCTCGGGACGGATCAGTCGGTGGTCGATGACATCAAGATTGATTTCTATCTGAAGGTGTGGGCGACAAAGTACCGGATCGAGACCGCAGCCAGCAGGGATGCGGAGTCCTGGACAACGGTTGCAGAAGTGGATCGGACGAGCAGCGACGGCGCGGACGATCAGACAGATACATTTTCCGGCAATCAGCTGCTGACAACAGATCTGCAGCGCTATGTCCGTTTCTATTTTGAGAAGATCAATGTCAATGCGGGCGGTACAGGCGTATCCGTGCGCGAGATCACGATCAACGGGACGCAGCCCTATGTCAGCACACCGGGAGAATCAATGACTGCAGAAGAAGTGATGCAGGGGATCACGGAGATCCCGGCATTGACAGCGGACAGCACAAAGGTCGAGCTTCCGGACGTGCCGGAAGGATTTGAGATCGCTGTGATCGGAAGCGATAAAGAGCAGGTCATCTCCAATGACGGCGTGATCACAGACCGCAATATCGGTGACAGGGAAGTGACGATCCTGGTCGAAGTGAGCTCTGTGACAGAGAATGACGAGGAAGAGGCGGACACTGCAAGAAAGAACTTTACACTTACCGTGCCGTCAAAGAATGCATTTTATCCGGAGTATTTTCCGGCAGTTGATAATCCTAACAGCAAGCCGGCGGTGATACCGACGCTCCAGGAGTGGTACGGCTATGAAGGAAATTATACGCTCAGCGAGGAATCGCGCATCGTCATCAATGACGCGGCCAATGTCGGCCTGCAGGCGGCAGCCGAGAACATGCAGGGCGATCTGGAAGAGTTCGCAGGAGTGAAGCCGGAGATCGTGTCAGGAACAGCGGCTGATGCATCTTCCGCTGATATCTATATTGAATCTCAGACAGAGGACGTATATGATACGGGAGATGAGGGATATTTCATGACTGCGGATGAGGGAGGCGTACGCATCTACAGCAGCACCTATACAGGGGCTCTCTACGGCACTGTCACGGCGGAGCAGATCCTGTGGCAGGATGAAGGAAACGATAATATCCCGTGCGGCGTGATCCGCGACTATCCGGACTATGAGATCCGAGGCGTTATGTTCGATGTGGGAAGGATTCCGCACCGGCTTCAGTATCTCCAGGACTATACGAAGATCCTGACCTGGTATAAAATGAATGAGTTCCAGCTTCATCTTAATGACGATTTTACCTACAGCCCGGAAGGACTGCCGAGCGGTTCTGAGTGGAACGGCATGCACCGTCTCGAGAGCGATGCGTTCCCCAGCCTGACGGAAAACCAGGCATATACAGGCGAAAGGTTTGAATACTTTAATGAAGTATACGGAGATCCGGTCTATACGAAGGATGATTACCGTAATCTGGAAGATATGGCAAATGCGGGCGGAATTGATCTGATTCCTGAGTTTGATACGCCGTCCCACTCGAATGCATACATCAGGTACGCACAGGAAAATCCGGATGATATTGAATGGCTGGGACCGATTCAGTCCAATAATGATTCGCAGATGCTTGCACTGGATATTAACAGCAGCAATCCGGCTGAGGCGGAGAAAGCAAAGACGGCAAGAAAGTTCATGGAAACCCTGTTTGACGATTATCTGGGAGGAGACGATCCGGTATTCAGCGGCGATACGGTGAATGTCGGAGCGGATGAATACTGGGATAAAAGCAATCCGGAGGCGTATCGTCAATACGTGGTCTTCCTTGATGAACTGATGCAGAAATATGGAAAGACTACCCGTATGTGGGGAGCGCTGAAGCTCTTCCCGGGAGAGACAGAGATCTCGCCGGACAATATCATTCTGGATATTTGGGCAACATACGAGGATGACCCAATTGCCCGCCTCGAAGACGGATTCCGCGTGGTCAACTTCCCGCAGCCGTATTTGTACACTACGCCGGGGCGCGATCATAAGGATATGATCGTGGAGGAATGGCTGTTCAAAAATTGGGATCCGACGATATTTAACGGGAACATCCGCGCGGAAGCGGGAGAACCGCTTCTGCTCGGCGCAAAAGCCGCGATATGGGGAGATGAGTTCCGCGAAGGTATCGTGGAGGCGGATCTTCATGAGAGAGCGCTCCGCTCGGTGGCAATGGTTGCTGAGAAGACATGGGGCGGATCGGAGAAGACAGATGACTATATTGCATATCAGGAAACCTTTGACCGTCTGCAGGAAGGTCCGGGAACGCAGATTGCAATGACGATCGACAGCAGCACAGATGTTGTGGCGGACTATGACATGAGCAGGACGGAAGAGACGGACGGAACGATCACGGTAAAAGACGGCAGCGGAAACGGATATGACGCTCAGGTTACGAACGGAAAGATCGTGGAGGTCGATGGAGAGAAGATGATCGAATTTGACGGCTCTACGCTTATGAAGACGCCGCTTCAGACTCTGTCCTATCCGTATACGGTATCCTTTGACGTGAAGGCATCAGAGGGGAACACGGAGGATTCTCTTCTGTTTGCAGGATATGACGGACAGCTTCTCGCGAAGGGGCTTGATAATGACTATATTTCATTAAACCGGAGCTTCTATCACCAGTCGTTTGACTATGAGATACCGGAGGGGGAAAGTGTGACTGTGACCATCGTCGGAACCGCACGCAATACAAAGATGTATGTGGACGGACAGCTCGTGAAGATGCTGTATTCTTCCGATACAGGAAAGTCCGATGAATATTTCAGTACATTTGTATTCCCGCTGGAGGAAATCGGCGAGAATTTCCACGGATATATCGGAAATATTAAGGCGTACAACAAAGCGCTTGAGCCGGATATGATCCGCACGGACACAGCGGACGTGACAGAGGTCAATGTGGCGCTGAACAGGAATGCATACTCCGAGAGGTTTGGAAATCAGCCGGATCTGAACACAGGACTCCTGAAATATCATCCGGCGTCCAAGGCTACAGACGGTGACAAAGCAGATGCAGAGGCGGAGATCACGTCTACAGACCCGAACTCCTACTGGATCAGCTCCAACAACAACAGCGACTACCTGATGGTAGATCTTGGCGAGGAGCGTCAGGTGAGCAGGGTGGTCCTGACATGGGAAGGACAGTATACGGCAGGCGGATTCGACATCCAGGTATCCACGGATGGATCAGAATGGCAGACTGTGAAGCAGGTGAGAGGAAATACATCCTCCGTTACGGAAGTGATTCTGGATACGCCGGCGGCTGCACGCTATGTGAAGATGCAGGGCGTGTCAAGAAACGCGAACTATTACGGCGTGCGCGAGATGGAAGTGTATGAGAAGGTTGACAGGAGCGGTCTGAGCGGACTGCTCGCAGAAGTGAAGCAGGTGATCGCGGACAAGGATCTGGAAAACAGCGGGGACGAGACAGCGATCGCACTGGTCGAGGCAGTGATCCCGGCTGAGAATGCAATGGACAATGCAGCGGCAGCGCAGAAGGAGATCGAGGCAGCACAGGCGGCCCTCAGCGAGAAGTATGAGGCATATAAGGAGAGCGCGGGAGAACCGGAGTCTCCGGAGACGCTTGACACAGATCTTCTGGAGTATACGATCGGGCTTGCATCTTCAGCAGACTTGACAGACGTTGTTCCTGCAGTTGTAGAAAGGTTCAACGCAGCCTTCGCGTCGGCTCAGGAGATCCTTGAGAAGGCGAAAGCGGGAGATCCTTCGATCACGCAGGAAATGATCGACGAAAGCTGGAGAGAGCTGATCTCAGTGATGCAGTATCTGTCCTTCAGACAGGGAGACAAGAGTGATCTGGAGAAGGTCGTTTCCATGGCGGAGGAGCTTGATCTGGACAAATATCTGGATGAAGGAAAGGATGCTTTCGAGGCGGCTCTGGCAAACGCACAGGCTGTCCTGGCGGACGAGAATGCAATGCAGGACAGCGTAGATCCGGCTTGGAGAGAGCTGCTCAAGGCGATGAGCGAGCTCAGGCTGAAACCGGACAAATCTGCGCTGGAAGAGCTGATCGCACAGGCACAGGGCCTGAATGAGGCAGATTATGAAGAAACCTCCTTCCGCGCAATGCTGAGTGTGCTTGCAGAGGTGCAGGCGGTCTATGACGACAGCAGTGCGGCTCAGGATGAGATCGATGCAGCTGCAGAGAAGCTTCAGGCGGCTCTGGACGGACTGACAGCAAAGGCAGATGCGCCAGCAGACACGGACGGCTCACAGAATGCGGGAGAGGCGCAGGATACAGCCGGCGGTGAGAAGCAGACTGGTGCAGGCAGCGGACAGGCAGATGAGTCCGGAGAATCGAAGACAGCACCAGGCAAAGCGGTGAAGACAGGAGACACATTCACCTATATGCTCTGGGCAGCGGCAGTTCTTGCAGCTGGTGCGGTCATCCTCCTGGAGAAGAAAAAACAAAAGTAAAGATATTCTATAAGATGATATAGAAGAATAGAAAAGAACCGGAGTGCCGGCCGAGCTGCTCGGCTGATGCTCCGGTCCTTTTTTTGCGCACACGGCGCATGGATAAGATAAAACTGCAAAAAGCTGGCAGAGACAAAAAAATCTGCCGCAGATGCGGCAGACTTGAATATCTATTTGCCAGATGAGGACGCTCAGTTTTTCTTGAAGCGTGACAGCAGTCCTTTTTTCTTTTTCACAGGCGGCTGGATCGATCCGCCGCGCACACTCTTGATCCCTGTTATGTAGAGGCCGCTGACAACGACTTTGGCTTCCTTTTTCACCGGGAGTACTTCAAATACTTTGGCGTCGCACATAAGCGTCATGATTCTGGGACCGACCTTTGCTTTGACGATCGGAACTTTTGTACCTCTTAAGTATTTGGGAGTATTCTCAGTCACGGCTGCCGGAAGTCCGGCTTCTTTTAGTTTCATCCTCTTTTTATCGATGATCAGCATACTCATGGTCTGTGCTACTGCAGCCATCTGCTCTTCCTGTTCGGCCTGCTTCTTCTCAGCCCTCTTTCCGAAGAAATACAATGCGATGCATGCTGCGATCAGTATCACGAGAATGATGAGCATGACGATTACTGGTGTACTCACGATAAATTCCTCCTCAACCCTTGTTTTTCCGCTGGTTCGCATGTAGTATTGTATCATTGTTTTTGGGCAAGTGCAAGCGATTTGATATTTTGGGGGTTACTTTTCGGAGAGAAAACTAGTATACTGTTAATAGCGGCATTTTTGGGGATGTGCCGTGTTTTAATAGAAGGAGTTATTTATGGCAGAAACAATTTGGAACGGAGCGGTGACGGCCTACCATTTTATAATGGATAATCTGGTCATCATTAATGTTTTTTTTGCGCTGATCATTGTTTTCTTTCAGCGAAGGTCTCCGCAGACTGTCTGGACATGGCTGCTTCTGCTTTATTTTATACCGATCCTTGGGTTTATCCTGTACCTTGTGATCGGACAGGATTTTCATAAGAGCAGGATGTTTAAAGCAAAGGAGATAGAGGGAGAGCTGAAATATGCCGTGCGGCGGCAGGAAGAGACGATCTCGCAGAAAGGGCTGATACCGGTCAACGCGTCTGTGAGGAGATTCAGAGACTTGATCCTCTATAATCTTGAGGCGGGAGAAGCGGTCCTCACGGATAATAATGATGTCAGGATCTATACTGACGGAAAAGAGAAGTTCCGCGCGCTGATCAAAGAGATGCAGCAGGCGCGGAAGTATATCCATCTGCAGTACTATATCATCCGGAATGACGAACTCTGGCAGGAGATCGAAGCTGTGCTGATCCAGAAGGCACGGGAGGGTGTTCAGGTGCGGGTGCTTTTCGACAGTATGGGGTGCCGCACCATGCACAACAAAGACTGGGAGCGTCTGGAAAAGGAGGGGATCCAGGTCGCGGAGTTCTTTCCGGCGCTTCTCGGACAGCTTCAGCTCCGCGTGAATTACCGCAACCACAGGAAGATCGTTGTCATAGACGGAAGGATCGGATTTGTCGGCGGATTCAACGTGGGAAGAGAATATCTTGGAAAGGACCAGAAATTCGGTTATTGGAGGGACACCCATCTCTGCATCGAGGGCGCGGCCGTGACATCTCTGGCCGTAAGGTTCGTGCTCGACTGGAATTATGCGGCGAAGGAAAATCTCTTCCTGGAGGACACGCTGTTTGAGATACCGCAGTATGTGCGCCAGGGCAGGGATCCGGTGCAGATCATATCCAGCGGTCCGGATTCGCAGATCAAGACGATACATGACAACTATCTGCGGCTGATCCACAGCGCCAGGGATCATGTATATATCCAGACGCCCTATTTTATACCGGATGATTCCATCCTGGACGCACTGAAGATCGCAAGCAGGTCTGGGATCGACGTGCGTATCATGATACCGTGCAAGCCCGATCATCCTTTCGTCTACTGGGCGACCTATTCTTATATCGGGGATATGACGGAAGCGGGCGCAAAATGTTATGTTTACAACAACGGGTTCCTGCACGCCAAGACAATGTGCGTGGACGGCATGGTCGCATGTGTGGGGACTGCGAATATGGATATCAGGAGCTTTGGCCTGAATTTTGAGGTCAATGCAGTGATCTACAGTGAGAGGACTGTTCAGCGCCTTGAACGCGCATTTGAAAATGATATGACACAGTGTACCCATGTGACAAGAAAAGTCTATGAGGACAGAGGAATCGTGGTCAAAGCAAAAGAACAGTTTTCAAGGCTTCTGTCGCCGCTTCTGTAGAAGCGCGCGGGAGCAGAAATAAAATATAATAACTATATGGAGGAAGAAGCAACATGAAGAAGAAACTTGCAGCCGTTCTGACGGCAGCCGCGCTCACAGCCGGACTGCTCGCGGGATGCAGCGGAGACCTGTCCAATGAATACGTGACAGTGAAACAGTACAAAGGACTGGAGGTGACTCAGGCAGAGGCGCAGGAGATCACAGACGACTATGTGGAGCAGGTAATCCAGAGCAATCTCAGTGCGGCAATGACGACGGAGCCGATCACAGACCGCGCTGCTCAGAGCGGAGACTGGGTGAATATTGATTATACAGGATATATCGACGAGGCGACATTTGAAGGCGGTTCAGCTGAGGGGGCTGACCTGGAGCTGGGATCCGGCAGCTTTATCGGAGCGACCGAGGAGTATGCCGGATTTGAGGATCAGATCGTGGGACACAATACAGGCGAAGAGTTCGACATTACGGTCCAGTTCCCGGAGGATTATCAGGATACGACGAAAGCGGGCGTGGTGGCTCGTTTTCATATCGTGCTCAACGAGATCTACAGCCAGAACGTTCCGGAGCTGACGGATGAGTGGGTGGCAGAGAACAGCCAGGATTCTGCGACGGTGGATGAGTACCGCGAGGAGGTCAGGAGCCAGCTTGAAGAGAGCAGCGAACAGTCTGCAAGATCAGAGCTCGAGACCGGCGTGCAGCAGGCGCTCCTGGAGCAGAGTGAGATGAAGAAATATCCGGACGGCGCGGTGGACGAGCAGGTACAGCAGGCGAACGATTATTATTCAATGATCGCCAGCATGTACGGAATCGAGCTTTCGGATTTTATCACAGGCTATATGCAGATGACGGAAGCCGAGTTTAATGAGCAGGTGGAGAAGGTTGCGAAGGAGTCTGTCCAGCTCGAGGAGGCGATGAAGCTGATCGCGGAGAAGGAGAATCTGGAGCCGACGGATGAAGAGTATGAGGAAGCAATCAAAGGATACGCTGAAGAGGCGGGAATGGATGACGTCGACGCGTTTAAAGAGCAGTATGGAGAAGATACACTCAAGGAATCTGCACTGCTGGAGGCTGTCCTCGACTATCTCGTGGACAACTGTGTCCAGGTGGAAGCGTCTGAAAGTGAATAGGACTGATATGAAGGAGAGAAGCAGGGGACTAAGGTTCCCTGTTTCATTATAAAAAAACAAAGGAGGCGTGATTTTTATGAGACTGGAAAACGAAAGGCTCTGTGTGGAGATTGCCGAGCTGGGAGCAGAGGTTCTGCGGATCTATGACAAGAAGAATGGAAGGGAAGTGCTTTGGGAGGCTGACCCGGCCTACTGGAAGCGCCATTCACCGGTCCTGTTCCCGAATGTGGGAAAGACGTACAGGAACACGGTTCTGATCAATGGAACGCAGTATCCAACGTCACAGCACGGTTTCGCACGGGACAGCATCTTCAAATGCACCAATTCCACGAAAGATTCTGCGTCCTTCCTGCTTGTCTCCAGCGATGAGACAAAGGAAGTATATCCGTTTGACTTTGAACTTTTTATTACATACATCCTGGAAGAGAATAAGCTGCATGTCAAATGGGAGGTGCGGAATCCGGCAGATGAGACGATGTATTTTACGATCGGAGGACATCCGGCGTTCCGCTTTGCGGAAAAGGATGAGGTGAAGGAGGATTATCTTCTGAAGTTCCCGGGAAAGAGTGAGCTGAGATATATCCTTATCGATCCGGCTGAGGCTGCCGCAGATCCGGAGCACGTGCTCAGCCTACCGCTCAAGGATGAGTGCTGTCCGGTCACGGAGGAGCTCTTTGAGAGGGATGCGCTGATCTTTGACGGAACACAGATCGAGGAAGCATGGATCTGCCGTAAGGACGGGACACCGTATGTTGGCATGGAGTGCGTGGGATTCCCGAATTTCGGGATCTGGTCGGTTAAGGATGCGCCTTTTGTCTGCCTGGAGCCGTGGATGGGAAGGTGCGACGATGCAGGATTTGATAAAGAAATCTCGGAGAAGCCCGGCATCAACAGACTGAACGGCGGAGAGAGCTTTGAGAAGTCGTATACGGTCATCGTTGCGTAACACGCTGCGCAGCAGGCGCGATGGCATAAAAAGAGGGAGTGATGCGTCTTTGCACCATTCCCTCTTTTGCCGGGATGAAAGGTCATCCTTTCTTCTGTTTCATCCGTTTGATCACTTTCAGTCTTGTAAATTCCTCACGGTCCTTCTCCTCCAGTGCATTTGTGATCGTATATACAAGAGAAGAGTACATCGGGATCGTGATGTTCTGCAGGGCGTTTGCGCGCTTCTGCGTCTTCTTGATATTGCTTGCCAGCCGGTAGGCGGCGTTTTCCACCATTGACAGCTTGATCGTCAGTTCCTTAACCTTGCGGAAGGCTTCCTTGGCCTGGTCGATGGACTCCAGCGTTGTACTGAAGGAGTAGGTCGGCTTGCCGGCGTCGGGAATATATTTTACATGGGGGATTTCTGTTCCCATGATACTGCGCGTCTGGATCGTGATCGAATTTTCGATCGGAACCGTGTATGCCAGAAGCTCTACCGTGCTGATCCCGTGTTCGATATTGGCGCGCTGCAGGCATCGATACGCATAGGTGAAGGTCGTGTCGATCTCGTCCTGTATATTGCGGGCCTCGTCGATCAGATCCATCAGTTCCCGGATAAGGATATTCCTCTTCTTGTCCATCAGGTCATAGCCCTGTTTGGCGAGCGCAAGTGAATTTTTGGCCAGCATCAGGTTTCCTTTTGTCGGAAATGTGCGCGGATCCATAAGATCCCTCCTTTTTACTCGGTTTCAGCCTCCGGTTTATAGTATTTGTCAAGTATCTTCGTGTCGACTCTGTCGAGCTCTTCTCTCGGCAGCTTGCCAAGGAGCTTCCAGCCCAGGTCGAGCGTCTCTTCCATGCTCCGGTTTTCTTCCATTCCCTGTCCGATATAGTTTTCCTCGAATGCTTTTCCAAATTCAAGGTATTTCTTGTCGATCGGGGACAGCTCATCCTCGCCGATGACGGAAGCCAGGTTCCTGGCGTCTCCAACCTTGGCGTAGGCGGAGAAGAGCTGGTTGGCAAGATCCTGATGGTCTTCCCGGGTGTAGCCCTCGCCGATGCCGTCTTTCATCAGACGGGAAAGCGAAGGCAGGATATTGATCGGCGGATAAATGGACTGTCCGTGGAGCGGGCGGTCCAGCACGATCTGCCCTTCCGTGATATATCCGGTCAGGTCGGGGATCGGGTGCGTGATATCGTCGTTCGGCATGGTGAGGATCGGAAGCTGTGTCACAGATCCTTCCACGCCCTGCACGATGCCGGCACGCTCGTAGATCGTCGCCAGTTCACTGTACAGGTAGCCGGGGAAACCTTTACGGCTTGGGATCTCGCCCTTGGAGGATGAAACCTCACGCATTGCCTCGGCAAAGGAAGTCATATCCGTCAGGATGACGAGGATATGCATATGCTGCTCGAATGCAAGGTACTCGGCGACTGTCAGCGCCACCTTCGGAGTGATGAGACGCTCCACGACCGGATCGTTCGCCAGGTTCAGGAACATTGCAACATGGTCCGCAACACCGCTTTCCTCAAAGGTATGGCGGAAGAAATCGGCCACGTCGTGCTTGACGCCCATTGCGGCGAACACGATGGCAAACTGTTCGTCTGAATCCTCACCCAGCGATGCCTGTTTTACGATCTGCGCGGCGAGCTGGTCGTGAGGAAGACCGTTTCCGGAGAAGATCGGAAGCTTCTGTCCTCGGATCAGTGTCGTCAGTCCGTCGATTGCGGAAATGCCGGTGTGGATATAGTTTCTCGGGTATTCACGGCGGACCGGGTTAAGCGGAAGGCCGTTGACATCTCTCTTTAGGGTGGAAACAATAGGGCCGAGGTCATCGATGGGCTGCCCGATCCCGTTGAACGTGCGTCCCAGCATGTCCGGGGAGAGTGCGACCTCCATCGGATGTCCCGTCAGCTTTGTGTGCGTGTTTTTCAGGGACATACTCTCGGATCCCTCGAAGACCTGGATCACGGCCCGGTCCTCGTAGATCTCCACGATACGCCCGATCTTTCTCTCTGTGCCCTCCACGACAAATTCGACGATCTCATCGTAAAAGGCACCCTGTACGCCCTCCAGCGCGATCAGAGGGCCGTTGATGCTGCTTAAGCCTAAATATTCGATTGACATGGATAAAGTCCCTCCTTATGCGTTTTTCTCAAGTACACGCTGGTAGAATTCATCGATGTCGCGGTGATACTGCGCAAACATCTCCAGCCGGTCATTCGGCACATCGTATTTGATCGCGATGACGCGGTCGAATATGTTTTCCGCCTTGAGCACGGACATCGGGTGCCCCATCGTGACAAGGGCACGGGCCTGCTTGTACAGATAGAGGATCGTCTCCATCATCAGGAACTGCTTTTCCATCGTGACACAGGTGTCATCCTTGTGGAATGCGTTCTGCTGCAGGAATCCGAGGCGGATGACGCGGGCAATCTCCAGGACAAGCTTCTGGTCGTCGGGAAGCACATCGCTTCCGATCAGCTTTACGATCTCCAGGAGGCTGCTCTCCTGATTGAGGAGCGCCATCAGGCGGTTGCGGTAATCCACGAACTTCGGGGATACATTGTCCTGATACCAGTGGCTTAAGTCATTCAGATACTCGCTGTAGCTGGTCAGCCAGTGGATGGCAGGGAAATGCCTGGAGTAGGCAAGACTCTTATCAAGTCCCCAGAAGCAGCGGACAAAACGCTTTGTGTTCTGTGTTACAGGCTCGGAGAAGTCGCCGCCCTGAGGGGAGACAGCTCCGATTATGGTGACGGAACCGTCGGTCCCATTTAAGTTGTGCATCATTCCCGCTCTCTCGTAAAATGCCGACAGCCGGGAAGCAAGATATGCCGGGAAGCCTTCCTCGGCAGGCATCTCCTCCAGACGTCCGGAGAGCTCGCGCAGAGCCTCTGCCCATCTTGAGGTAGAGTCAGCCATGATCGCCACGTCGTAACCCATGTCGCGGTAGTACTCGGCCAGCGTCAGTCCTGTGTAGATGCTCGCCTCACGGGCCGCCACAGGCATGTTGGACGTGTTCGCGATCAGAGTAGTCCTGTCCATCAGAGGATTGCCGGTACGCGGGTCGGTCAGCTCGCTGAACTCCTCGAGTACCTGGGTCATCTCGTTCCCACGCTCGCCGCAGCCGATGTAGATGATGATGTCCGCGTCAGCCCACTTTGCGATCTGATGCTGCGTCATAGTCTTTCCGGTTCCGAATCCGCCGGGGATCGCAGCGGTGCCGCCCTTTGCGATCGGGAACATGGTGTCAATGATACGCTGTCCCGTGATCAGCGGCACAGATGCAGGAAAGCGGTGATGTGTCGGCCGGGGCGTGCGGATCGGCCAGTGCTGCGTCATGGTCAGCTTCTGCTCGGTGCCGTTGGAGAGCTCCAGGGTAACGAGCGTTTCGTCGATCGTATAATCGCCGTCAGGCACGACGTCGATGACAGTGCCCTCCACTCCGGGTGGAACCATGCATTTGTGTACGATGGCATGTGTTTCCGGCACTTCGGCTATGATATCGCCGCCGTGAAGATACTGTCCCTTCTGCACGGTGATATGTGCAGACCATTTTTTCTGTCTGTCCAGGGAGTCTACACTGACGCCCCGGGTGATGAAGGCGCCCGCGGATTCAGCAATGCGCTCCAGCGGACGTTCGATTCCGTCAAAGATATTGTTCAGGATTCCGGGAGCAAGGGTCACAGAGACCGCATTGCCGCTCGCAACGACTTCCTCTCCCGGCCGGAGGCCTGTGGTCTCCTCGTATACCTGAATGGTGGTGAGGTCTTTATCAAGAGCGATGACCTCGCCGACGAGCTTCTGGCTGCCGACGTAGACCATTTCAGACATACGGAATCCCGTGTTTCCCTTCAGGTAAATGACGGGTCCGTTGATTCCATAGATAGTTCCGGTCTTAAGCAATGCCGTCACCTCCTAAAAACAAAAATTTATCATACTCATTGCGGAGCTGTGTCTTGAATGAGTTGTCGATCAGAATATTGCGGCTGCGGATGACCGCGCGCACGCCTCCGATGAAGTCCTCGGCGCTGATCGTCAGGTGTACGCCTGTCGCGTCCTCAAGATCAGAGCGTTTCAGGTCGTCTGACGGATTGAGATAAATGACGACAGGGTCACTGCCTGCAAAATGCTTCGCCTGCTGGATGCATTTTATGAGAAAATCTGTGTATGCTTCTGTCTTCATATAGTCATCGACAAGCGCAGACACTTCTTCGAATATTTTATCTTTCAGCTCCTGCTGTATCTTGCCCTGACGGCGCTTGATCTCGAGCTGGGACTTTGCGGCAGCCTGATTGATCATCAGCTTTGCGTTGGTCGTCTCGGCCTTGATGCGTGTCTCGGACTGGCGGACGGCTTCCGCCTTATGGTCCTGAAACACTTTTTCTAACGCTTCCCGGTGGGAATCGATGATGGCGTTGCCCTCCGCGCGCGCCTGTTCCATGGACGTGGTCTGCAGGTGTGCAATCTTTTCTTCCAGAGTCAAGAGGAATCCCTCCTTTACGATTTCGTTATAGTTTCAGTCCGATCGCCTCGGTGATGTAGGATGTGATAAAGTCTTTCTTGCGTCCGGTGCCGTGGCGGTCGGGTATCTCGACGAGGAGAGGCATCTTCCTCTCCAGACGGAAAGTGTCGATGATATCGGGAAATTCCCGGCCGAACTTTTCCGTGAGCAGAACAATGCCGACACTCTTGTCGGAGAGGACATCCTCAAGCGCTTCCCTGAGCTCTTCGCGTTCGTGCACCACGACGCCGTCCACTCCTGCAAGGCGCATCCCGGTGTAAGTATCCACATTGTCGCTGATCAGATACATTTTCATATGCTTGCTGTCTCCTTTCGCCGTGCCGGCGGTGTATTGGCTGCTTCCGTCAGCCATGCCAGCTCGAATCCGCAGCGCAGCTGCTCCTTCTCGCTGACGGGCGTCCGCCTTATGGAAAGCCCCAGGCCTGCCGGTCCTTGCGGGCCAGCCCGCAGATACCGGCAGCCTGTGCCTTTCCGCATGGCTGACTGGTATTACAAGTTTCCGAGGATCATGAAGGAGATGATCAGACCGTAGAGGCAGACACCTTCTGCAAGACCTACGAAAATGAGTGACTTACCAAGGATGCTGGAATCCTCGCTGAGGGCTCCGAGCGCTGCGCTGGCTGCGCTTGCAACGGCGATACCGCCGCCGATACAGGAAAGACCTGTTACCAGGGCTGCTGCGATATATCCAAGCCCGGTTGCGAAGCCCGGGTCTGAAGCTGCTGCCTCGGCTGCCTGTACGTCAGGACCGCCCAGCATCATGATAGAGGCAAGGGCAAATGCGCCGAAGAAGAAAAATGCATTTACAGCGATGGATCGTTTGTAACGCTTCTTGCTTTTTTCTCCGATCAGATAGTATCCGAAAGGAATGATGATGCTTAAGATTAATGCGACGATAAAGATGATTTTGGTTGCTAATGTCATGGTAGAACCCTCCTACTTTTTATTCGTTTTCTTTTTTGTATATGGATCAAATGCACGGCCGCTGCCTTTGTAGAAACGGCTGAACATTTCGTAATATTCCAGACGCAGTACCTGGATGCCGACGATCAGCCCTTCGAATCCGCAGACGAACAGATTGCCGAAGATTACGCCGATCCAGTTGGGATTGCCGCTCTCCGCGCCGGCGAGCTGCAGTACGACCTCCATGATGGCCGCGTGGCTGACAGCGAATGCACCGATACGGATGAAGGAGATCGTGTTTGAAAAATAACTCAGCAGTGTCTCGAACATCTCGAAAAATCCTTCTACAAGGAACATCGCCTTGCTCTCTTCCAACTTGTCCGCGCGCTTCTGGATCATGCGTGTCAGAGGCTCCTTGAAGAGCATCAGGATCAGAGGCACTCCGAACATGACAGCCATCACGATTCCTGCCGGAAGCGGATTGTCTGTCAGGAAGAGCACGATGGTCACGACCACGGCTGCGTAGAACACAAGGCCTGCGGCGCCGTTTGCGTCAAACCACGCGCCGCCGATGTCCTTCTCCCTCGCGGCGTTGATGATATGGAGCACCATCGCTACCATGATGAGCAGCATTCCGAACGCCACGGCCACGATAAATACAGTGTTGAGCTTCCCGAGGAAGGGAAGAGTGGTCATATGGTCGATCGGCCGGATCCACAGCGCCGGGATCACATCCTCGAATCCGAAGATGCTGCCGAACAGGAATCCGAAGATCGTGGAAAAGAAACCTGCTGTCGCGATGATCCCCGCCAGCGGCGCCTTCTTGAAGTGGTAGATCAGGGCGCCTCCGATGAGAAGGAGGAGCCCCTGTCCCACATCTCCGAACATGGCGCCGAAGATAAAGGAGTAGGTCAATCCGACGAACATGGTCGGATCGATCTCGTTGTGAGCGGGGAGCCCGTACATCTGGACAAACATTTCAAAGGGTTTGAAGATCTTCGGGTTTTCCAGCTTGGTCGGCGGTTCTCCAAAGTAAGCGTCATGGTCGTCCTCAACGACGACAAAGACCTTGTCGTCATCCTTGATCTCGTCAAGGAATTTCTCCACGTCGTCCTCGGCCATCCATCCGCAGAGGATGTAGTAGTCTTCCTTCTTATCCTCCATGCGGGCAGCCAGCTTCCTGACATCAAAGTTATTGGACAGCTCCTCGAGCCGGTTCTTCGCGGCGATGAGCTGCGGAGCACGGTCGGCGAGCATCTCTCCGGCCTGCTTGTCGAGATCCTCGATCTCAAGGTTGACTCTGGCGATCTCGCGGTCGAACTCCTGATAGGCGTAAGCGGGACTTCCTTCAAATTCATCCTTCAGCTCGATCCGCTCAAAGTGGAGAGAGCGGAATACAGCGTCCACCTTCTGCGCCTCCGAGGGAGACACGAAATAAGCCCCGTAGACAAAACTTTCATCGCGCTCTCCTTCTACAAAAATGGCGCCCAGGTCATCCATAAGATATTTCTGCATTTTGTGATAAAATTCTACGGCTATGCGGCCGAAACGGTAGGTAATATATTTGTAATGCAGCACTTTATGGAGATCACAGTTCAGTGGACGGAAGGGAGCGATGATCTGCTGTTTTGCACGAAGCTCCTCAGTCTTCTTTTTCAGTTTTTCCTTTTTCTCCTGCAGTGTCTGGTAATCTTCGTTCGCTTTGCGCACGACTTCAAACATATCGTCCAGGCCGAGCGATGAGGCAGGGGCCACATCATCGGCGTTTGGAAGATATCCGACGAACTCGATCGCCTTATTCAGTGCGTCCCGGTAGGGATTGATCTCAACGAAAGGTCTCAAATTATCCACTGTCTTCAGTTCGGAGAGAGCGGATTCAAGCTGGATCTCGTATCTTGAGAGATACAGGTCTGTGACACGGTCGATGTCGTCCCTCGGACCGGAAATGTTGATAAATTTCATTTTAACAATCATTGGGTTCTACCTCCAACGTATGCCAGCGTCTCGCCGGGAGTCAGTCTGTATCTGATGCATTCCATGGCGGTCGTCAGCTTTTTCAGTTCTTCTTCTTTTAAGAATAGATAGCTGTTGACTGCGGCGATGGAGTAGGGATTGCGCCTTAAGTCAACAGTGTACAGATAATGCAGACATTCTGCATACATCCGTTCGATCGTCAGATCCTGATGGAAATCATAGTGGCGGGCGTAGGTCGTTTTTTCAAGCAATGCCTGAAATTCATCCAGGCCGGGCGCCTCCACCAGCTCCTTGACAAGATCTGTCGACAGCTTATAGTGGATCGGTATGAGCAGCAGATAAATGTCGGCGGGCTTCATATTATAATATTTTTTTGCCCGGTAGATCCACTGCAGGTTCAGAAGATCGATCTGAGAACCATAATTTCTGGTGAAAATCTCCAGATCGTCTTTGGTGAGAACCTTTTTCTGCTCTTTCCAAATCGTAGTAAAATAGTAGAGGTCGAGTGTCAGGTCGTAATCATAAAGCGTTACATTCTGTGAATCCTTCAGTTTTTTGAGCGGATCATAATACTCGGTCCCCTTGAGATTCTCGATCAGTTCATCCGTTGTCCGGGATGTGATCAGCTTCTCGATCGAAATCTGTGAATACCGGTCGAAGAATGCCTTCTTGTAATTCAGATCGAAGGGCTGTTTATACCGGTTGATCACGATCCTCAGGCAGTAGTTGATGAGATTGATCTCAAAAGACTTCATGATCAGCCTCATGAACCGGCGCTGCTTTTGACCGCAGAATCTGTAAATTTTTGTGTAATCGTGATAGAGCGACTGGACAAGGACTTTCTCGATATTTCCGCGGTGGATCTGGCTTTCCTCCAGAGAACTCAGGGCCTCCGCATACGCTGTGTTTTTCTTGAGATAATCCACGACCTCGGGGACGCTGCCCAGAGCCGCGATCGCCTCAAACTGCTCCGGCTTGAGCAGCTTGGACTTCATTGCCCGGATCTTTGTCACGATCCCGCTGTAAGCAAGTAAATTTCCCATAGGCTACACCTCGGTGATCCTTTTTAAGATCTCCCTGGCATACTCGGTATGCCGCTCGGAATACTCCTTCTGAAGCGCCTGGATCACAGCGTCGCTCGAGCCGCTCTGGCTGTCGAGAAGCTGAGATGTCTTCTTCTCCAGCTTGTCCCGGATGACACTGATGCGTTCCTGGGTCTTTTTCTCCAGGTCCTCATCAAATTTTCGGCGCTTTTCGTCATATTCCTTGTTGAGAGCTTCTTTTTGGTCCTCAGCATGCTGCACAATTGCTGTCGCTGCATCCTCGATTTCCGTCAATCTGTTCACAATAGACTCCATATCAAGCCTCCTGTTTGTTAGAAAATCATATATTCTTATATCATACACCATTTGAAGAAAAATGCAAGTTCAGAACCGGTCTGAAAGTGCATTTTTAACGAATTTTACGACGATTTTTCATAACCGGACAAGACTCTTTTTGACCTGGATGATTTTGCATGTTATGATGGTAACATACATCGGCAGAAGAGACGGCGGATCAGGTCTTCCGGCCGCGGATTAAGGGGGAAACGTGACTGGAAAGTGGAAGGCCGCCGTGCGGAAAAAGCTGGTTTATAATATATGAAATACGGGGAGGATCATACATGAGACTGAGAAATATTCCGAGAGCTGAGGGAACGATACAGGCGCATCCGGCAGTGATCAAAAGACCGGAGGCGCAGAAGGGGTGCTGGCGCCAGGTATTTGGAAATAAGAATCCGGTCTATATTGAGATCGGCATGGGAAAGGGCAGATTTATCCTGGATATGGCGAAAAAATATCCGGATATTAATTTTGTCGGGATCGAACGTTATTCCAGCGTGCTCCTGCGCGCTGTTGAGAAATATGACACAGAGGAGTACCGGGAACTGACCAATGTCCGTTTTGTCTGCATGGATGCAAGAAATATTACGGATGTATTCGCGCCGGGCGAGGTTGGGAAGATCTACCTGAACTTCTCGGATCCGTGGCCCAAAGCGAGACATGCCAAGAGACGGCTGACCTCCACGGAGTTCCTGGAGCGCTATGAGCAGATCCTGCCGGAGGAAGGGAAGATCGAGTTTAAGACAGACAATACAGAGCTGTTCAACTTTTCTCTGGAGCAGATCAAGGAAGCCGGATGGACTGTCCAGCGCTTTACTTATGACCTGCATCATCATGAGGAATTAAATAAGGAAAATATTATGACAGAGTATGAAGAAAAGTTTTCCCGCAAAGGGAATCCGATCAATATGCTGATCGCAGTGAGAAAGTGACGGGACGCATGGTCCTTTGTGCAGAAATGTAACAGTTTTTCCCTTTTTGAATAAAATAATTGTATAGATGAATTTGCCGGAAAAACCGATGTAAGCGGGAGCCCGGCGGAAGTTCCCGGGCGGCGGTCTGAGAGAAAATGCGGAAGAGGCAGGTGGATCGATATGGGAAAGGGAAAAAACTGGAAAAGATGCATGGTAGAATTGTTTTACTGCAATCCCAGGCTGAACAAGCGGGTGCTCTGCATACGCAATTCGCTGTGCGAGATCAATCAGATACTGAATACAGAGTTCTGCCGGAAGGGGGAACGGCAGAAGGAAAGGCACAGGTGAGCGGAATGATCATCGATGTGACAGAAGCGAATTTCCGGCGGGAAGTGAGCGAGGCGGAGCTGCCTGTGCTCCTGGAATTTTATGCAGCCTGGTGCGGCAGGTGTGCTATGATGGCGGATGTCCTGGCAGAGTTTGCGGAAAAAAATGCGGGCAGTGTCAAGGTATGCCGGGCGGATATAGACCGCTCGCCGGGATTGGCGGAAAAATTCGGCGTGGAGAAGGTGCCTGCTTTTATCGCGTTCCGCAGGGGAGAGGCGCAGCGTGCGGCAGTCGGCGTGGTGCCATATCGGGCGCTGGACGAGATCTGCGGCGGGCATGAATGAACCGATGCAAAAAATTGTAACTATTCAGCCTTCCGGCTGAACCATATAAAAAAGAGATGAAATTTTTTCTGCTATATCGACTAAGTTATCCACAGGAAAAACTGTTTTCCAGGAAAGCTGGAGATCCCAAAAACTTTTAGGGTAAACTGTTGTGGATAACTTTTTTTATTTTCCCGTTATTGTCATGAAATAGTCCATGAGCTTACACAATCAAGGTATAGCGGATGAAAGTTATTCACCGTCATAATGACGGGCCATCCATTCTTCAGGATTCGCTTTTTCTTCTGTTTTCTGGTATATTTTTCTTATCAGGGATCAAAGGAGGCGACCATCAATGGCTGGCAATTATGAAAAAAGCATTTATAACCAACTCGTGGAAGTTATGGCGCGCCTGGATTCTGTAGAAGCAAAAAACAAACGTGAAGTATCGCAGCTGCATGGCGAGATTGCAGAGCTGAAGGAAGAAAACAGGGTGCTAAAAAAAGAAAACCAACTGCTCAGGGATGATAATGCCCGGTTAAAAAGCATCATCAATAACGACAGTTCAAACAGTTCCTTACCGCCCTCCACGGACCAAAAAGGCGGAAAGCCTGCCAATACTTATAGCAGCCGTACAAAAAGCGGAAGGAAAGCCGGTGGACAGAGAGGCCATAAGGGGACTACCCTGACAAAAGCGGATATTGAAGAGAAAATCCGCAGTGGTAAGTGCAGGCATGAGATCTGTACGATCGGGGATCCATCAGGAAATCAGTATGTGACAAAATACATTGTGGACCTCGAAGTGATTCCGAGGATCACAGAGATCCATATTTATGCAGATGAGGGGGGACGGATCCGCGTTCCAGCAGAATACCGCAGTGATGTCATATACGAGTCGGATGTAAAAGCACTGGCTGTATCCCTGTACAGCGAGGGGGTCATGTCGAATGAGCGGATTGCAGCGTTCCTAAACGCAGCCAGCGGGGACCAGCTCGGGCTGTCAGCGGGAAGCGTATATGGATTCTGCCGGAAACTGGCAGATAAAGCAGGGGAAAGCATCCGCCATCTGGAAGGCCATCTCCTGAACCAGGGAGTGGTTGCAACAGATGCCACCGGAGTGACTGTAAATGGGGCGCAGAATTATGTCCGGAATTTCAGCATACAGGATACGGTGATTTACAGGGCAATGAAGAGCAAAGCGCTTGGAGCACTGGAAAAGTTGGAACTGCTGGGGAAATATACGGGGATCCTGGTCCATGACCATGAAACAGTCCTGTACCATTTCGGGACAGACCACGGGGAATGTAATGTCCATCTGCTGAGATATTTGAGAAAAAACACAGAAGAGACGGGGAACCATTGGTCAGAAGAGATGGCAGAACTGCTGAGTGAAATGAATCAGGAACGAAAAGGGCTGCAAGAGCGGGGGATCCCGTGTTTCAGGGAAGAGATCATAACAGGATATGAAAAGAAATATGAGGAGTTGATCGCAAAGGGGAGGGAAGAAAACAGGCAGACACGGCATAGGTACGCCCAAAAGGAAGAAAAGGCACTGCTGAACCGAATGGAGAAGTACAGCCATAACCACCTTTTGTTTCTGCACGATTTTTCGGTGCCGTTTGATAACAACATGAGCGAACGGGATCTGAGGAAAGTAAAGAACCGGGAGAAAATGGCAGGAGGATTCCGGAAAGAGAGCGGAAATGAAATGTACTGTGCGATCCTGACGGTTATAGAAACATTAAAGCGAAGAAAAATGGGACTGATAGAAAACTTAAAGAAGTTATTCATGGGTACACCGGCTATTTTCTAGCCGGTGTAAAACCCGTGGCTTCAGCCGGAAGGCTGAATAGTTACAAAAAATTAAAAAAATTTCAAAAAAGTACTTGCATTATGTAAAAACATGTAGTATACTTAGTTTCGTTCGTGAGACACAACAGTTTCAGAACAAAAAAGATAAAGACGGCTCCGTGGTCAAGCGGTCAAGACGCTAGCCTCTCACGCTGGAATCAGGGGTTCGATTCCCCTCGGAGTCACTAAGAAAGCCTTGGAATCAAGGCTTTTTTTATTTTCGAATTTCTGAAGCGCGGTCAGACATATAACCTCCTTATATATCATGAAGACGGAATGCCTGAAATAAAAGCAGATGTGGTGGATCCAGGGAAACTCAGGAAACTTGCGATTGTGTTTTTCAGTGGGATAAGCTATAATAGAGAAGTACTAAAAAACCCCCGCAGGGGCATTAGAATTGGAGGAGAAGAAAATGTTAGTATCAGCAACAGAAATGCTTCAGAAAGCAAAAGCAGGCCACTATGCAGTGGGCCAGTTCAACATCAACAACCTTGAGTGGACGAAATCAATCCTTTTGACAGCACAGGAGTGCAATTCACCGGTCATCCTCGGTGTGTCTGAGGGCGCAGGAAAATATATGGCAGGATACAAGACTGTTGTAGGAATGGTAAACGGAATGATCGAAGAGCTCAACATCACAGTTCCGGTAGCCCTTCACCTGGATCACGGCAGCTATGACGGATGCCTGAAATGCGTGGAAGCAGGCTTCTCATCCATCATGTTCGACGGATCACACTATCCGATCGAAGAGAACGTAGCTAAGACAACAGAGCTCGTTAAGATCGCTCACGACCATGGAATGTCCCTGGAGGCAGAGGTAGGAGCTATCGGCGGCGAGGAAGACGGCGTTATCGGTAAAGGCGAGTGCGCTGATCCGGACGAGTGCAAGAGAATCGCTGATCTCGGAATCGACTTCCTGGCAGCAGGAATTGGTAATATCCACGGCGTATATCCGGACAACTGGGAAGGATTAAGCTTTGAGACTCTGGATGCGATTCAGCAGAAGACAGGCGATATGCCGCTCGTACTTCACGGAGGCACAGGAATCCCGGATGATATGATCAAGAAAGCGATCAGCCTCGGCGTTGCTAAGATCAACGTAAATACAGAGTGCCAGATCGTATTCGCAGAGGCAACACGCGAGTACATCGAGGCAGGCAAGGACAAACAGGGCAAGGGATTTGATCCTCGTAAGCTCCTGAAACCGGGCGCAGAAGCTATCATGGCTAAAGTAAAAGAGAAAATGGAGTTATTCGGATCTGTAGGAAAAGCCTGAAAAATTTTGAGGTTACTGTGAACAGTAACATTTTGAGAATTACCTAAATAATTTTTTGCAAAGTTTTGCTTGCCTTTTTCAAAAGATTGAGGTATACTGTCACACGTAGACAAGAACAAGGGCGTTCCAACATAGCTTGGAGTGCCCTTTTTTCGTAGGAAACCGATCCGGGCTTTCTGCGGAAAACCTCCGGGAATGCTTCTGTGGCAGAGGGAGACAGGGTTGCGGCGGCTGAACGTTTTTGCGGCTCCCCGGAATGGAAAAGATTTAAAAAGGAAGGGATTACTATGAGCACAGAATTAATCAATGTAGCCGAGATCTTTGGTGAGAATGTATTCAACGATACTGTAATGCAGCAGCGGCTTCCAAAGAAGGTGTACAAAAATCTGAAGAAGACGATCGAGGAAGGGAAAGAGCTGGATCTTGAGACAGCCGATGTTATTGCGCATGAGATGAAAGAGTGGGCCATCGAGAAGGGCGCTACCCATTATACGCATTGGTTCCTGCCGCTGACAGGAGTGACAGCGGAGAAGCATGATTCCTTCATCTCTGCACCGCTGCCGAGCGGCAAGGTGCTGATGAGCTTTTCCGGAAAAGAGCTGATCAAGGGTGAGCCTGATGCTTCCTCATTCCCGTCGGGAGGGCTTAGAGCCACATTCGAGGCGAGAGGTTATACTGCGTGGGACTGCACCTCGCCGGCATTCGTAAGACAGGATGCAGCGGGCGCGACGCTGTGTATCCCGACAGCTTTCTGCTCTTATACGGGAGAGGCGCTGGATCAGAAGACACCGCTCTTAAGATCCATGGAGGCGATCAATAAACAGGCGCTGAGGCTCCTCAGACTGTTCGGAAATACGACATCCAAGAAAGTAACGCCGTCCGTGGGACCGGAGCAGGAGTATTTCCTTGTAGATGCTGAGAAGTTCGAGCAGAGAAAGGACCTGATCTATACAGGACGCACCCTTTTCGGGGCAATGCCGCCGAAGGGCCAGGAGCTGGACGACCATTACTTCGGAACGATCCGTCAGAGGATTGCAGCGTTCATGAAGGATGTCAATGAAGAGCTGTGGAAGGTAGGAGTTACCGCCAAAACGCAGCACAACGAGGTGGCCCCGGCGCAGCATGAGCTTGCTCCGATCTATGCGGAGGCAAACATCGCGGTCGACCACAACCAGATCGTGATGCAGACGCTGAAGAGAGTGGCATGCCAGCACGGTCTGAAATGCCTGCTCCATGAGAAGCCGTTTGCGGGAGTGAACGGCTCCGGAAAGCATAACAACTGGTCCATCACCACGGATGACGGCATCAACATGCTGGATCCGGGAAAGACACCGCATGAAAATACACAGTTCCTGCTCGTACTTACATGTATCTTAAGGGCGGTGAACATGCACGCGGACCTTCTGAGAGAATCTGCGGCTGATCCGGGCAATGATCACAGACTTGGAGCAAACGAGGCTCCGCCGGCGATCATCTCTGTTTTTCTCGGAGAGCAGCTTGAAGACGTCCTGGAGCAGCTGATCAGCACAGGCGAAGCGACGCACAGCATCAAGGGAGGAAAGCTGGAGACAGGTGTGCGCACCCTTCCTGAGCTGGCAAAGGATGCGACCGACAGAAACAGAACGTCGCCGTTTGCATTTACAGGAAATAAATTCGAGTTCCGTATGGTAGGATCACGTGATTCTATTGCATCTCCGAATATCGTGCTGAACACGATCGTCGCAGAATCCTTCGCGGATGCGTGCGACGTGCTGGAGAAGGCAGATGACTTTGATCTGGCAGTACATGATCTGATTAAGAAATATGCGATCGAGAATCAGAGGATCGTCTTTAACGGAGACGGATATTCCGAGGCCTGGGTAGAGGAAGCAGAGAGAAGAGGACTTCCGAACATCCGCTCCATGGTTGAGGCAATCCCGGCAATGGTGACAGACAAAGCCATCAACCTGTTCGAGAGATTCAGCGTGTTCACAGAGGCAGAGCTGAAATCCCGTGCGGAGATCCAGTATGAGACCTATGCGAAGGCGATCAATATTGAGGCACGCACGATGATCGATATGGCAAGCAAGCAGTTCCTTCCGGCATTCATCAAATACACAAAGACACTGGCTGATACAGTGAACTCTGTGAAGGCAGCAGGAGCGGACGCTTCTGTACAGCTGGCATGCCTGAATGAAGTGACAGAACTCATGGGAGAGACAAAGAAAGCGCTGGATGCCCTGGTCAAGGTGACAGACGAGGCGGCAGCGAAGGAGACGGGCGAGGAACAGGCGAACTTCTATCACTCTGACGTGTTCCCGGCAATGGAGGCTCTCCGTGCTCCAGTTGACAAGCTGGAAATGATCGTCGACAAGGAGGCGTGGCCGATGCCGTCCTATGGAGACCTGATCTTCGAGGTATAATACCTTCTGGAAATATGATTGGAAAACAAGAAGATAGATGCAGGAAAAGCGCGGATTTTTGTCCGCGCTTTTCTGACGATATATGTTGATAAAACGAAACCTCTGGTCTAAAATAGAACGGAAAACAGGAAGGGAGAACTGAAAAATGCAGTCATCAACAGATTTAAGAAGTTTGCTGAACAGGATCGACCACCGTGGTTATCCTGCTTATAAGGATACAAGAGGAACATACCAGTTCCCGGGATATGTGCTGTCCATCGATCATGTGCAGGGAGATCCGTTCGCATCTCCTTCCAAGGTGAGCGTGCATGTGAAGGGGAAGACAGCCGCTTTTCCACAGGAGCTCTATCGGGAGGCACATCAGCGGATCGCCCTGCAGGACGAGCTGACGAGGCAGTTCGGGCGAAGAGCAGAGCAGTTTGCGTTCAAGGCGAAGGGCTCGGGCAAGAGCGGGCTGATCTCAGTGAGCCGGTGCGGACAGGAGGTGCTGGAGCGGACCGCGTGCAGGATCGATCCATCTTCCGGGGACATCATCCTCAGGATGGAGATCGGTTTTCCCGCCAATGGAAGGACGATCAATGCCCGTGAGCTGGAGAAGATCCTTTTTGATTTTGTGCCGGAGTGCGTAAAGCATGCCCTGCTCTATAAAAATGTGGACGCGAAGCGCCTGCGCTCGATCATCGATCTTGCGGAGGATCAGCACTATATCAGGGAGATGCTGCCGAAGATGGGGCTCTGTGCTTTCGTGGCGGACGGCAGCATCCTGCCCAGGGAATCCGGCATTTCCCCGCGCCCCATGAAGGGCGGGGTGAAGTTCCGCTCCCCGAAGGAGCTGGAAGTGACAATGGAGCTTCCCCACAGAGGAAAGATCACCGGGATGGGGATACGGAAAGGGATCACTCTCATCGTGGGCGGCGGCTATCACGGTAAATCCACGCTCCTCAAGGCGCTGGAGCTGGGCGTGTACGACCACATCGCCGGGGACGGGAGAGAGTACGTGATCACCGATCATACCGCCATGAAGATCCGCGCCGAGGACGGGCGGAGTATCCGGAAGACGGACATTTCCATGTTTATCAATGATCTGCCCAACGGCAGGGACACAGTAGGGTTCTGCACTGAGGACGCCAGCGGCAGCACATCCCAGGCGGCGAATGTGGTGGAGAGCATTGAGGCAGGGGCGTCCCTTCTCCTGATCGATGAGGATACGAGCGCGACGAACTTTATGATTCGCGACGAACTGATGCAGAGAGTCATCCACCGGGATATGGAGCCTATCACGCCGTTCATCGAGAGGATCCGGGAGCTGTATGAGGATTACGGTATTTCGACTGTGATCGTGGCGGGAAGCTCGGGAGCTTATTTCCATATCGCTGATACGATCATCCAGATGGACCGCTATGTGCCGAAGGATATCACAGAGTATGCGAAAAAAGAGGCGGAGAGCTATCCGGTGATCACGGGACCGGAAGCGCCGGCAGAGAAGCCGGATTTCCGGAGATGCCCGCAGCCGTCTCCGGCGTTCAAGGGAAATGACCGGATCAAGATGAAGACCCTGTCCAGAGAAGGAGTCATGATTAATAAGGAGACGATCGACCTGCGCTACGTGGAGCAGATCGCGGACAGCGAACAGGTGACGGCGCTGGGATACTGTATGCGGTATGCGCAGAAGCATATCCTGAACGGGCGAAAAGACTTAAGACAGGTTGTGGAAGAGCTTGAGCAGGTCATGGAGAAAGGGACGCTCTCGGCTCTGTGCGAGAGCAGCTCCAGCGTCTCCTGTATGGCGATGCCGAGAAAGCAGGAAATCTTTGCATGCTTTAACCGGTATCGGGGGCTGCGCCTGTAGAGCGGCGGCAGATTTTAATTTTTTTTAAAAGAGCGTATCATTTTTAGTTAACTGAGGAGAATGGAAAATGGAATTAGTAAACGGAAGACCGGAGAATGCGGAAGGGCGGCTGGAAAAGGAGATCAGAGTGTACGATCTCCTGGATTCGCTCGGTGTAAAATATCAGAGGATCGACCATGAGGCGGCGATGACGATGGAGGCCTGTGAGGAGATCGACCGGACGCTGAGCCAGGGCGAGGAAGATAAGGTGTCCATCTGCAAGAATCTGTTCCTGTGCAACCGGCAGGAGACGGATTTTTATCTCCTGCTGATCCCGGGAGATAAGCCTTTTAAGACAAAATATCTGTCTGCTCAGATCGGCTCCTCCAGGCTGTCTTTTGCGAAGCAGGAATATATGGAAAAATACCTTGATATCACGCCGGGTTCTGTGAGCGTGCTCGGGCTGATGAACGATCACGAGAAGAAAGTCCGGCTGCTGATCGACGAGGATGTGCTGAAGGATGAATATTTCGCATGTCATCCGTGCATCAATACTTCCAGCCTGAAGATCCGTACGGAGGATCTGACAGAAAAGATCATTCCGGCAATGGGGCACGAGCCGCAGATCGTCAGGCTGTGAATGTGAAACGATGTATCTTCCTATCCCTGCGTGCGATGTGAAACTGGAAATTAATTATCATGAAAAACAGGCATGCCGGACATGCGGTGTGGGTACTATAAGTGCTATAATGAAAGAGAGGGGACAGCTTGGATAAGGCTGTCCTTTGGTTTTGAAACAGCAGTCCGGATCAGAGGTTCCGGTGAACAAAGGAAGTGGGAAAATGAAGAGATATGTACAGACAGCTGTGGCGGCACTTCTTACACTTGCACTTGCGGTCATGGCGGTAACTGTATCTGTGACACGGCAGGAAGGAGACATCGAGGACAGAACCATAGAGAGCAGTGATGCGGCGGGAATCGAGGCGAACGGAGCCGCGGAGCAGGGGAAGGATCCTGAGGCGGAAGCGGCTGAAGGAGATAACGGAGTAACGGGGGAGGCGCAGGACGCTGAGAGCGCTCTGTATGCCACTGTTCTCGGAGACAGCATCGCAAAGGGGTATTCAGGAGAAAGCGAAGCGGATCTGGTGCCCTATGGGAGCCTGGCAATGGAAGAGATTTCCGTCGGGGAAGGATGTCCCTATGAAATCGTAAATTATGCCAGGAACGGACTTGATTCGTCGGGAATGAACGAGAAGATCCTGACAAAAGAAGAAGTCAGGGACAGTCTGGCGAAGTCTGATATCATCTTTATCACGGTCGGTTCGAATGACCTTCTGAATGAATGTAAACGCATGGTACAGGAGATTCTCAACACAGATACAAAGTTTAAGAGTGCGGATGAGGCACTGCAGGTCTTGGAGGACTCTGTGAAGAAGAATCCGTTCTTGGTCGTGAATATCATAGGCGCGCTGGGAAACTGGGATTATCAGTCGTTTGAGGCCAACTGGATCGATATGATGGATTCGATCCGGTCGCTGGATTCGATGGAGGGCGGGGAGTGCCACATTATCGTGACAAATATATATAATCCTGTCGCGAACCTGAAGCTGCCGTCCACGATGAACCAGGTCGTGGAGGATATCATCAGCAATATGAATACGATCATCAGCGACCACGCGGAGGAATACGGATACAGTGTGGCAGATCTATTCGGTTCAAACGTATCCGCGTATGTACAGTCGGACGGCCTCCATCCGAATCAGGAGGGGCAGCAGATCATTGCAGAGCTGGTATGCGGAAAATATGAAGAAATGGGAGCGGAGGAATGAGACAGCGCCTCCGCTGACGCCAGGCGCAGAGGACGGCGTCTGACGTACAAAACTCTGTCACACTTATAACACAAAACTTTCACACAATTCTGATACCCTGTAAAACGTGAAAAATACGTTAGGGAGGGCAGAACCTTGATAGAAGTAAGGAATTTGGTGAAGAAATACGGAAACCATCTAGCCGTAGACCATCTGGACTTCACGATAGAAGCCGGAAGGATCTATGGCTTTTTGGGTCCTAACGGAGCCGGGAAATCTACGACTATGAACATCATGACAGGATATCTCGGTGCAACCGAGGGGGAGGTGCTCATCGACGGGCATGATATCCTGAAGGAACCAGAAGAGGCAAAAAGGCATATCGGCTATCTGCCGGAGCAGCCGCCGCTGTATATGGATATGACAGTGCGGGAATACCTTAAGTTTGCCGCAGAGCTGAAGAAGATCCCGCGCGCAGAGCGGGAGGATGCGATTACAGAAGTGGAGAAGATGGTGAGGATCAAGGATGTGGAAAATCGCCTGATCAAGAACCTTTCCAAGGGATATCGGCAGAGAGTCGGGCTGGCGCAGGCAGTGCTCGGTTTTCCAGAGATCATCATCCTGGATGAACCCAGTGTGGGACTTGACCCGAAGCAGATCATCGAGATCCGTGAGTTGATCCGGCGCCTTGCAAAGCGCCACACGGTGATCCTCAGTTCGCATATCCTGGCTGAAGTACGGGAGGTGTGCGACTATATCCTGATCATTTCAAAAGGTAAGCTGGTTGCCAGTGATACACCGGAAAATCTCGAGAAAATGCTGGGGGATACAGACACGATCGAGATCGAGGCAAAGGCGCCGCAGGCGCTGACAAAAGAGATACTGAAGACGATCCCGGGCATCGAGCAGGCATCTGTGAAGGCAAGCGGAGAAGAAGGCGTAGCAGCGGCCGTGATCAAAGAGAAGAAAGGCGAGGATGTCAGAGAGAGCATCTTCCGGGCTTTCGCCGAGAAGAATGTCCCGCTCCTGACTCTGCAGACGAGACATGTCAGCCTTGAGGATGTATTTATGGAGCTGACGCAGAACGAGACCCTTCCGGAGGCTTTCCGCAGAAAGCGTTATGAGAAGCAGGAGAACGGAGCTGCTGCTGCGGCGGGAAATGAGATGCCCGCAGCTACGGAAAAAGAAGTTTCCGAACCGGAGATAAATGTGCCTGCGGCTGTAGAGACCGAGTGGGCAGATGCAGAGGGAGAGGGGGACGACAAGAATGCTGGCAATCTATAAAAGAGAACTGAAATCCTATTTCCAGTCTATGGTAGGATGTGTGTTTATCGCATTCCTTCTGGTATTCACGGGAATTTATTTTATGGCATACAACCTGACAGCGGGATGTCCGTATTTTTCGTATACACTTTCAGGCTCCCTGATCGTATTCATCGTAGGAATCCCGCTGATCACGATGAGAAGCTTTTCAGAAGAGCGGAAGAATAAGACGGATCAGCTGCTCCTCACAGCGCCTGTGAGCCTGGGGAAGGCTGTGATGGGAAAATATCTTGCGATGGTGACAGTGATCGCAATCCCGAATGTGATTTTCTGCGCTTATCCGCTGATCATTGCATCCCAGGGGACGGCATATCTGAAGGTGGATTATATCTCGATCTTCGTATTCTTCCTCCTGGGCTGTGTATTTGCGGCGATCGGCATGTTCCTGTCTGCCCTGACAGAGAGCCAGATCATCGCGTTCATCAGTACGTTCGGGATCCTTCTCGTGATCTATCTCTGGGACGGAATCCTCTCTATGCTGCCGAGCACGGCGGTGAGCGGTCTTGTGGGAGTCCTGATCCTGCTGACTGTGGCCGTATTCTATATCTGGCAGATGACAGAGAATATCGTGCTGGCAGGAGCGGCAGAGGCGATCGGCGCAGTGATCAGCGTTGTGCTCTATTTTGTGCGCTCCAGCCTGTACGAGAATCTTCTGACCAATGTACTTGGAAAGCTTGCGCTTGCCAACGTATTTACGGACATAACGAATAACAGTATTGTTGACGTGACGGGGATCGTTCTCTATCTGTCGATCATAGCAGTGTTTGTATTCCTGACAGTGCAGGCAATACAGAAGAGACGCTGGAGCTAGGAGGTGCGGGAAATGGACAGATTAAAAAAGACAACAGGGAAAATCGGCGGACTTTTCCGCACGGCAGGGACGAGACACGGCAGCTACAGCGTCGGACTGACAGTGATCGTCATTGCGATCGTCATCGTGTTCAATATGGTCATCGGACAGATACCGGAAGCTTACCGAAATATTGACGTGAGCAGCACGAAGATCTACGAGATCTCAGATACGACAACGGATATGCTTGACAGCCTTGATAAGGATGTAGAGATGAAAGTCCTTGGGGTCAAGGATGAGGCGGATGACAGGATCGTTACATTCCTGAGCAGATATGCGTCCTTATCGGATCATATCAATCTGGAGTGGATCGATCCGGTGCTCCATCCCTCGGCGCTGACAGAGTATGATACGACGGAGAACAATGTGGTGGTTTCCTGTGAAGAGACAGGAAAGACAACGACGATCTCCTTTGATGATATCCTTGTACCGGATATGTATTCCTATTATTATTACGGAACGCTGTCCTATACATCGTTTGACGGAGAGGGACAGCTCACAAGCGCAGTCAACTATGTGACCAGCGAAACGGAGCAGATGATCTACCAGACCAGCGGCCACGGTGAAGCATCGCTTTCGACGACGGTCACGGATCTGATGGAAAAGAACAACTACAGCCTTTCAGAGGTCAATCTTCTGATGACGACATCCATACCGGAGGACTGCGATCTCCTTCTGATGTATGCCCCGACGACAGACCTGTCGGAGGATGAGGCGGCTATGCTGCGCACCTATCTGGGAGAAGGCGGAAAGGTCATGGTCCTGCTCGGCGATACAAATGCGTCGGAGCTCCCGAACCTGGAAGGAATCCTGGAAGAGTACGGAATGCAGGCGGCGGACGGATACATTGCAGATCCGCAGAGATGCTATCAGGGAAATTATTACTACATCTTCCCGGAGCTTTCGCTCTCGGGGGATATGGCAGAGGGCATTTCGTCTGAGATGGTGCTGCTCACGAATACGCATGGCATGAACCTCATCGATCCGGCAAGGGATACGATCACTACAACCGGATTCATGAGTTCGTCGGAAAATTCCTATGCGGTCACAGAGACCTCGCAGGAACAGGGGGCGTTTACACTCGGAGCTGTGGCTGAGGAGACGATCACAGAATCTGCGGATGACGAAACTGACAGCGCGGATGCAGACAGTGAGGAGACAGATACAGGCGATACGGAAGCGGCGGACAGCACAGATGACTCTTCTTCAGAGGATACTTCGTCAGACGAGTCTGCAGATGAGTCGGAGAGTAAAACGGCAAGGCTTACCGTGATCTCTGCGGGCAGCCTGATCGATTCCCAGATCACGGATTCATTTACACAGCTTGAAAATACACAGGTATTCATGAATGCCGTAACATCGAATTTCGACGGTGTCCAGAACCTTTCTATCGAGGCAAAGAGCCTTGAGGTAGAGTACAATACAGTGCAGCATGCTGGATCTCTCAGTCTTCTTGTGATCTTTGGAATCCCGGCTGTTGTGCTCATCGCGGGATTTGTTGTATGGTTCCGCAGAAGAAAGGCGTAAGTCCGGATGACAGGAAGAGGAAAGGAAGGTGCAGTGTGTGAAGAAAAATAAAGCGCTGTTTATACTGCTCGGCGTCCTGCTCGTTCTGCTGATCGCGTATTTTGCCCTGCGGTCCTGGAACAGGCAGCAGGAAGAGAAGGAATCACAGGACGAGGCGGTCGTCGTCACGGATATTGATCCGAAGGACATCACGGCGATCAGCTATGATGCAGGAGACGGTGAGCGGGCATTTGAAAAGCAGGATGGAACATGGGTCTATACGACAGATGCAGATTTTCCGCTGAAGCAGGATTTCCCTGAGACGATCGCAGAAGATATGGGACAGCTCAGAGCAGACAGGGAGCTTGTGGACGGTGACGAGCTTGCAGATTACGGCCTGGAGGAGCCTGTCTATACAGTGACTCTGACCCAGAGCGACGGAACGGTGACGGAGATCTATTTTGGCAATACGGTGGATGATTACTACTATGTGACTGTGAATGACGATGGGGTCGTATATACTGTTTCTTCGACGGCGGCGGACAATCTGACGCAGTCGCTGGATGAGATGGCTCAGCTTGACGAGTATCCCAGCAACGGAAGCGGCAACCTCAAGAAGGTGTTGATCACGGAAAACGGAGAGACGACAGCCTATGATTCTGAAAATGAGGATCAGTCGGAGGATATCTCGGGCATTGCAGGCGGACTTGGAGCGGTGACGCTCTCTGAGGCGGCAGATTATTCTGTGGCGGATGCCGATCTTGCGGGATATGGGCTCGACGAGGCATCCAGGATCACAGTAGAAGTGACTTATACAGAGGACGATGAAGATAAGACAATGACACTGTATATCGGCGGAGACAACGGCGACAGCAGCCGGTATGTGATGATCGATGATTCGAGGATCGTGTATCTGATCTCTGATGAAATCTGCAGCAATATATTAAATGAGGATTAAAAGCTTATAGCCCGCACCTCACTCATGCGGGCGGTGATCAGGTGCGGATAATAATCTTAAAAATGCCTGCTTTTGTGGGTGGAAAAGGGGCAGATCTTAAAGGTCTGTTCCTTTTTCATAAGGAAATTTTATAAGAATTTAATTGACTTTGCCGGAAAAACGGAGGAAAATATATCCCATATTCGGACTGAGACATAGATTATGAGTAACAGTTTCTGATTGAAAAAGGATGGATGAAGATGAAAGAAAAATTAATACGTTTCATGCAGGGAAGGAATGGCGCAGATACACTTTCCAAAGTTCTTCTCGTGGCAGGACTGGTCGCCGTATTTCTGTCGGCGCTGCTGACAGGCAGTTTCGCGGGGATGCTCTTTTATCTGCTCGGATGGGTGATGATCATCTACTGCTATTTCAGGATGTTCTCGCGGAATGTGTCCAAACGATATGCCGAGAATGAAGCGTTTCTTGCAGGGGTGTATAAGATACGCAATTTCTTCCGCAGCCAGAAGGGGCTGTGGAAGCAGAGAAAGGTATATCATATCTATAAGTGTCCGGGCTGCAGGCAGAAGATCCGTATCCCGAAAGGCAAGGGAAAAATCGAGATCCGCTGTCCGAAGTGCGGCACGACATTTATCAAAAAGAGCTGAGGGCATAGAGAGAAAAGAGACCAAAAGAACAGGGAGAATCAGTAAGAAAGATGACAGATCCATATAGTATATTAGGCATAGACAGAGATGCAACGGAAGAGGAGATCAAGAAGGCGTACCGCAGGCTGAGCCGAAAGTATCATCCAGATGCGAATATCAACAATCCGCATAAGGATGAGGCGGAGGCAAAGTTCAAAGAAGTCCAGCAGGCGTATAAGCAGATCATGGATGAGCGCGAGCGCGGATATTCCTCGGGCGGAAGCGCAGACGGCTCACCTTACGGTGAAGCCGGTTATGGTCCGTTTGGAGGCTATGGTTCGTTTGGAGGCTATGGTCCGTTTGGTGCCGGTTACGGATCAGCGGGCAGTTCTGGGAGCGCCGGGGAGAGTGAAGAGGATGCCCATCTCCGGGCAGCGGCAAACTACATACGGAGCGGGCATTATGCGGAGGCGCTCAATGTCCTGGCCGGGATCAAGAACAGAGGCGCGCTCTGGTATTTTTACAGTGCTTCGGCTAATTCCGGAGCGGGAAACAATGTGACTGCCCTGGAGCATGCGAAGGAGGCTGTGCGCCTTGACCCTGAGAATATGCAGTATCAGATGCTCCTCCAGAGGCTGCAGAACGGTGGAAGCTGGTATCAGCAGCGGCAGAATATGTATGGATATCCGGGAACTTTTGACAGCAGCTGCTGTGTGAAGCTGTGTGTGGCGAATCTTCTTTGCAACCTCTGCTGCGGCGGAGGCGGTCTCTGCTGCGGCGGCTACGGCGGTGGTTACGGAGGCGGCTACGGCGGCGGTTATATCTGACAATCCTGCTGAGCATGCCTGCCCGTGTACGAACGCCGGCCGGGATACTGCAGTACATGAAGCAGCAGTATGGGAAATGATATTTGAGATTCGGCTGTGACAGAAAAATAAAATCTCCGGATGTGTATCCGGGAAGCAGATTTACACATGTCTGCTCCCGCTGTGATACACATCCGGAGATATTTTTTTAAAACACTCCCTGTATCTTCAGAGAAAAAGGATACTACACAGAACGTTTATGATAACGTACTGCCCCGATCCCGAGCGCGCCCGGTCCGGTGTGGGTCCCGATGCTCATGGTGAGCGGCAGATAGAACAGCTCCATGTCGGGGAAATTCTTCTTCATCTCATCTTTAAACATCTCTAATTTTTCGGGCTCCATCAGAGTGTTTGCAATTCCGACCTTGAGGACGCTGTCTTCCCCAAGATGAGAAAAACGGGAAGAGATATCGTTTTTTACCGCATTGAGCATGATGCGGAATGCGGCTTTTAGTCCTCTCGCTTTGGCGAAAGAATCCAGCTTGTCTCCCTGTATGGTGAGGACGGGCTTGAGCTTGAGCACGGTGCCGATGGCTGCAGCAGCGGCAGTGATCCGGCCGCCCTTCTTCAGATATTCCAGTGTGTCGACTGCGATATAGATACTGGCATCAAGGGCCTCTGCCTCAAGGATCTCCTTGATCTCTGAGGCAGTCTTCCCCTCTTCCGCGAGAAGCTTTGCGTCCAGGACTGACTGGGCCTGTGTCACGGAAATCCGCCGGTTGTTTACGACAAAAACGCGGCCGGCAAACTCATCTTCTCCGGACAGCATAAGTGCTGTCTGGCAGGTGTTGCTCAGACCGCCGGACATGGGAACGAACAGAACCTCATCATGTGTTTTGAGCAGTTCTGTCCACATCGCCTCCACATCGCCGGGAGAAGGCTGGGAGGTCGTGATATCCGCACCTTCTGTCTGTTTCTTGAAAAACTCGTCGAGAGTGATATCAATCCCCTCATAATATGTCTGCCCGTCGATGATCACCGGCATCGGCAGGACGTAAATCCCGAGATCTCTGCCCTCGTCAGGCATGATCCCACAGTTGCTGTCTGTCATAATGGCAATGTTTGACATAGAGACCTCCGATAATAGATACTTGATTGACCGTTATTATAACAAGTGTTAAGATTATAGCAAAACGTATACAGAATAACAATTGACAATAATCAAAAAATGTCAGGTATCTATACAGAAAAGGAAAAATGTCAGGTAATGGAAGATAAAAGGATTATAAAAACAAAGCGCAGTCTGAAGGCGGCGATGATCAGGATGCTGGAAAAAGAGTCATTCGAAAGCATTTCCATCACAGAGCTGTGCCGGGAGGCGGATGTGAGCAGGATCACATTCTATTCTCATTACAGTGATAAATATGCCCTTCTCGATGATATTTTCAATGACCTGCTTATCATCGGTACGGAGGATTATCAGAGACGCCAGCGGGAAAATAATCAGCGGAACAGTCTGGTCGCCGGATATGTGAACGTTCTCGACAGTATCCTGAAGCTGTATTATGACAGATTTGATTTCTTCCGGCATACAAATCCTGAGAAGAATCCTTATCTGGCATCGAGATACTACAGCATTGTACTTGAGACGGTGGAGAAGCATACCGCTCACGTAAAGGAGCGGCTCAGACTGAAATACTCCCCGAAAAAGATCGCCGGCTTCATGTGCTTCGGGCTGTTCGGATTTATCAATGAAAGCCGCGAAGAAAAGACCCCCATAGACCAGATCGAGCAGGAGGCGAGGATGCTCCTGACGGATATGCTGAGGTCAGGTGTGCTGACTGAAAATGAGGGGAATCCTGCCCGGAAAAACGGGTGAAGGGCATGAAAAAATGGAAGCAATGGGGCTCGAACCCATGACCTCTCGCGTGTGAGGCGAACGCTCATCCCAGCTGAGCTATGCTTCCATGTAGATTATTATAGCACTTTGGATGAAAAATGCAAGACATCATATCAAGCGGCTCCGGGGTGTATCCGAGAGCGTATTCTGTCAGGAAAAACGGCGGCGGATCACACAGCACGGGGATATTGAAAAAACAAAAAGCCTTGATCTCTGGTTTCCCAGGATCAAGGCTTGATGCGGAAGAAGAGACTTGAACTCTCACAGGATTAACTCCCACTAGAACCTGAATCTAGCGCGTCTGCCATTCCGCCACTTCCGCTCGACAAAAAATATCTTACCATAAGCGGAAGCATTTGTAAACCCCTAATTTTAATTTTTTTTGCAGATATTATCGAGTTTCAAAAAGAATGCCCAGCGTATTCGGTCCGCAGTGGCAGGAGATCGTGCAGCTTGCTTTTGTGATGTGGACCTCTTTAAACTGTATCGTATCGTCCACAGTCTTTTTTACCAGATCGATGTATTCCTGCGGTATCCCGGAATGGGTGATGAACAGCAGGTCTGTGTTGATATCCGGGTATTTTGCGAGCTCGTCCTGGACGTATTTTACGAGGACTTTGTCCAGTGCCCCGCGGTATTTCTTCCCTACGCCCATGCTCCCGTCCCGGTTGTCTACCTGGATGCAGGGCTTCAGCTTCAGCATGTTGGCTCCCAGGGCAGCGACAGCTGAGCAGCGTCCGCCTGCGTGAAGAAAGGTGAGCGTGTCCAGGACAAAGCTCGCGTGGCATTTCCGCGTCCTTGCGCGGAGCGCGTCGGCGATGGAATCCGCATCCATGCCCTGAGCGATCATCTTCCCGGCGGCTACCACTAGAAGCCCGGTCCCGGTGGAGAGGTTTCCACTGTCGACCACATGGACATGGCCGAGCTCATCTGCCGCCAGACAGCAGTTCTGGTAGGAGCTGGAGAGGGCGTGCCCCAGATTGATGTGGATCACCTCGTATCCGTCCTCCACCCACGGGCGGAAGTGGTCGATGTATTCCTGCACATTGACTGCGGCAGTCTTCGGCAGTGTCCTGCTGTTATAGTATTCCTGATAGACCTGCTCAGGCGTGATGTCGACATTATCTTTATAATCTTTTCCGTTCAGGATGATGTGGAGCGGAAAATAGTTTACGTGATACCGTTCTTTCAGCTCGCTGTCAAGATCACAGGTGCTGTCCGCGCTTAAGATGATCTTGGGAGCTGACTGCTGCTGTAACATATGTTTTTCCTCCTTTGATCTGAGAAGTGCTCAAGGACAGTTTTGTGTCCGGATTTCAGAGAGCACTCTTGCAAAATTCTGTCTGAAGGCTATTATACCAAAAAAGCCGGTAAAAGATAAAGGTTCTCTTAAAATAATGCGGTCTGCCTTTTCCGAAAAAAAGAATCGTGATAAGATAGGACATACAGACTGGCAGGAGGAAATGAGAAATGAAAAAAGCAGCAGTGTTATTTCCCGGCATCGGATATCACACGGACAAGCCGCTTCTTTATTACAGTAAGAAGATCGCGGCAGAGCTTGGATATGAGATTATAGAAGTCCCTTACGGAAAGTTCCCGAAAGGGGTGAAGGGATCCAGGGAGAAGATGGAGAAGGCGTTTTTCAGCGCGCTGGAGCAGGCAGGAGAGATCCTTCAGAATGTGGATTTTTCAGAATATGACGATATCGTGTTTATTTCCAAGAGCGTGGGGACAGCCGTGGCTTCTGCCTACGCGGGACGGCATGGATTGAAGACAAGAAACATATATTATACCCCGGTGGAGGCTTCTTTTCAGTTTATGGAGCAGCCGGGGATCGTGTTTACGGGAACGGCGGATGCCTGGGTGACGTTTGAGGCAGTGAAGCAGGGATGTGAGACAGGCGGATTTCCGCTGTATGTGACGGAGGATGGAAATCATTCTCTGGAGACCGGAGCTGTGAAGCGGGATCTGGAGAATCTGCAGGAGATCATGCGGATCACGGAGGAATATATTGCAGGAGAACGATAATGTGCGGGCATTTTGATTTTTATAAGCGCGCGGCGGTTGTCTGCCGCGCCATCCCTTATGGGAAAGCAGCTACATACGGACAGATCGCGCTTCTCTGCGGCAGGCCGAAGAACGCCCGCCAGGTCGGGTATGCGCTGAACCGGGGAAGACTGGGGGACGGCATCCCGGCTCATCGGATCGTCAATGCGCGGGGCGTGTTAAGCGGGGCGGCATCGTTCGAGACGGATGATATGCAGCGGCTGCTTCTGGAAGAGGAAGGCGTGAAGACAGAATATACGGAAGACGGCTGGCGGGTGGACCTAAAGCGTGACGGCTGGCACAATACGATGGAGGAAGCGCTGCGTTTCCGCGAAATATTTGAGATGGAGAATATTTGAGGAGCAGAAGATATGAGGATAAGATGCATTGCGCTTGACCTGGACGGGACAACGCTGAACAGCCAGGGGCGTCTTGGCGGGGAAAACAGAAAAGCGCTGGAGCAGGCGGTTGCGAGCGGGATCTGCATTGCCGTGGCAAGCGGACGTTCGCTGGATTCGCTGCCGGCAGAGGTCCTTGCAGTTCCGGGAATACGATACGCGATCACTTCGAACGGCGCGGCAGTGTATGACCTGGAAAAAGGAATCTGTCTGAGACAGTATAAGATGAGTGCAGCTTCTGTGCAGGATATTCTGGAATGTACTGAGAAAGAGGATGTGACCTTTGAAGCGTTCATCAACGGAAAACCTTATGCGGAGAAGGCGTACGTGGAAGACCCGGTGCGGTTTGGCGCGATGCCGCGGTCGATCCCGTATATCCAGGGGACGAGAGAACCGGTAGATGGGATGCGTGATTTTATCGAGCGGCACCGGGATGAACTGGACTGCATCGACGTGGTGGTAAAAAGTGAAGAACAGAAGAGGAAATTGTGGAAAACCCTGGAAAAACAGGCGCGGAATGTGTATATCACCTCTTCCGTGCGGCAGCTTCTGGAGATATCGGACGTAAATGCCGGGAAGGATGCTGCGGCTGAGTTCCTGATCGAGTATCTGGGAGTGAAAAGAGAGGAGCTGGCGGCATTCGGCGACGGACATAATGATACCGGGCTTCTGAGATTTGCGGGGATCGGATTTGCTGTGTCGAATGCTTCGGAGGAATGCAGGTCAGCGGCGGACCGGATCGTGCCGTCTAATGATGAGGACGGCGTCGCGGAGGGGATCGGGTATATTCTGGGGCTGAACGCAGGAGCGGCGGAGCGGCTGTGACAGGTTTCAAAACGGAGAGCATGTTATGAGGATCATTATTTCACCAGCAAAGAAGATGAAGATAGATACGGATACGCTGGCGCCGGCGGGGATGCCGGTATTTCTTGAGGAGACCCGGAAGCTCATGGAGTGGATGCGCCGGCTGTCTTTTGATGAGGCGAAGGCTCTGTGGAAGTGTAATGACAAGATCGCGGAGCAGAATTACAGGAGGTTTCAGGAGATGGATCTGAGGCGGAACCTGACGCCTGCGGTGACCGCCTATGAAGGGATCCAGTATCAGTATATGGCGCCTGCTGTGTTCGGAGGTGCAGAGACGGATTATATCCAGGAACATCTGCGGATCCTGTCGGGCTTCTACGGTGTGCTGAAGCCCTTTGACGGCGTCGTGCCGTACCGGCTGGAGATGCAGGCGAAGGCGTCTGATGCGGGAGACCTCTATAAGTTCTGGGGAGAGAAGCTGTATCAGGAGGCGGCGTGTACCGGGAAAACTCGATCCGATAGAGGCGATGAGGAAACCGGGGAGCAGGAGGAAGGCAAAGGAGCGCTCTCAGAAGAGAGAAAGGGCGCGTTTATCCTGAATCTGGCGTCGAAAGAATATTCCCGATGCATTGAGAGATATCTCCAGCCGGAGGACCATTTTCTCACAGTGACCTTCGGGGAGCTGTCAGGCGGAAAGGTGAAGCAAAAAGGGACTTTCGCGAAGATGGCGCGGGGTGAAATGGTCAGATATCTGGCGGAACATCAGGTGGAAGATCCAGAGGGGATCAAAGGCTTTGATCGTCTCGGATATCATTTTGCGGAAGCACTGTCGACGGAGAAAGAATATGTATTTCTGAAATAGGAGGGCTGTATATGGGGTGTCTTGGAAATCTGCTTTGGTTTTTGTGCGGAGGCCTGATCAGCGGGCTGAGCTGGTGCCTTGCCGGGTGCCTGTGGTGTATCACGATCATCGGGATCCCTGTCGGGATGCAGTGCTTTAAGTTTGCGTCGCTGAGCTTCTTCCCGTTTGGAAAAGAAGTAGTATATGGAGGCGGGGCGGGATCGCTTCTGCTGAATGTGATCTGGATCATCGTGTCGGGGCTGCCGCTTGCGATCGAACATGCAGTGTTCGGGTGTGTGCTGTGCATTACGGTGATCGGAATCCCATTCGGAATGCAGCATTTTAAACTGGCGAAGCTTGCACTGATGCCGTTTGGGGCGGATGTGGCATGAAAATTGAAAAATCTTATTTACCGAGGAGGGAAAGTGTATGTACACAGCATCAGACAAAAGATACGGGGAAATGATCTACAACCGCTGCGGGGCCAGCGGCCTGAAGCTTCCGGCGGTGTCGCTGGGGCTCTGGCACAATTTCGGGGATACGGGAAATTTCGAAAATATGCGCCAGATCTGCTTTACGGCATTTGACAGCGGGATTACGCATTTTGATCTGGCGAATAATTACGGTCCGGAACCCGGAAGCGCGGAGAAGAACTTCGGAAGGATCTTAAAAGAAGATCTGGGAAAGTACCGTGACGAGCTGATCATCAGCACGAAGGCCGGGTATGATATGTGGGAAGGGCCTTATGGCAGCTGGGGCAGCAGGAAATATCTGCTGGCGAGCCTTGACCAGAGCTTACAGAGGCTGGGGCTGGACTACGTGGATATCTTTTATCACCACCGGATGGATCCGGAGACGCCGCTTGAGGAGACGATGGGCGCGCTTGCCCAGGCGGTGAGGGCGGGCAAAGCCCTTTATGTGGGATTGTCCAATTATGACGGACCGACATTGAGGAGGGCGGAAGAGATCCTGGAAGATCTGCACTGTCCGTTTATTATCAATCAGAACCGATACTCCATTTTTGACCGGACGATCGAAGAAAATGGATTGAAGGACACTGCGGCAGAACTGAAGAAGGGGATCATCGCGTTCAGCCCGCTGGCCCAGGGGCTTCTGACGAACCGCTATCTGAACGGGATCCCGGAGGACAGCAGAATCAGGACAGACGGACGTTTCTTGAAGAAAGAGGCGCTGACAGAGGAGAGGCTTCAGCAGATCAGGAACTTAAACGGCATTGCGGCGGGCAGGGGACAGACGCTTGCTGAAATGGCGCTGAGCTGGGTGCTCCACGACGGGAGCGTGACAAGCGTGCTGATCGGGGCGTCAAAACCGCAGCAGGTGCTGGAGAATGTAAAGGCGATCGAGAATCTGGAGTTTACCGAGGATGAGCTGAGGAAGATCGAGGAGATCCGATGACTGTGATAATTCCTTATATCAGGCGATGATGGATATCATAATCCGGGCAAATATAGAACGGTTTGAGGAGGCGAAGAATATGTGTGATGCATTAAGGGAATTATTTGCAGAGGAGCTGGAAGAAGAATATCAGGCGGGAGAAAGCGAAGGAAGGCGGGAAGGACGACAGGAAGGACGACGGGAAGGCAGGCTTGAAGGCCGTGTTGAGTTCAGCAGGCTGATCCTGAAGCTGACAGAGCTGGGGAGGACTGACGATATCATCAAAGCGGCAGAGAACCCGGAATATCAGGAGCAGCTTTTAAAGGAGCTGGGCGTGTAAAAGGGGGCCTGTCATCAGCCCCTCCGGACTGAAGAAATAGGAGAATATATGGAAAAGAAGCGATATGAATATGATGCGGTCATCCACTGTATTCCTGAAAAAGGCGGCGCATATCTTATCTTTCCCTGGGATATCAGAAAGGAATTTGGCAGGGGCAGGGTGAAGGTCAGCGCCTCGTTCGACGGAGAGCCGTATGACGGGAGCATTGTGAATATGGGCGTTAAGAATGAAGACGGCTCCATCTGCCATATCATAGGGATCACAAAAGCAATCCGGGCGAAGATCGGAAAAGGGGATGGCGATACAGTGCATGTAGTGATCGAGGAACGAGATGGGGATCGATCTGAAGAGTATCCGACGGATCATCTATGAAGAGGACTTTGATACCATGTCTGCTTTAGAAGAGCACCTCCGGGAGCTGAAAGCTCAGAGAAGCCGGATTGACTCCCTGATTGGTCTGGTGCAGCGGTCCATTCTGTCGATGAAAGGAGAGGATAAGATGAGTGATGCAGAGAAGTTCCAGGCTTTCAAGGAGGAAGTGGTAAGACAGCATGAGGAAAAGTATGGGGCAGAGGCGCGTGAAAAATATGGGGACGAGGATGTAGATGAGGCACAGAAAAAGGTCTTAAATATGTCGGAAGAGGAATACGAAAGGTTCCAGGATCTCGGGGAGGAAATCAGGCGGCGGCTGGAAGAAGCCGTTCGAACAGGGAGCAGCCCGGACAGTGAGGAGGCTGCCCGGATCGTGATGCTTCATAAAGAGTGGCTTGGCATGACGTGGAAGCGGTATACGGAAGAGGCGCATAAGGCGGTTGCGAATCTGTATATCAGCGACGAAAGGTTTCGTGCATATTATGACCGGACAGTACCGGGATGTGCAGAGTTTTTGGAGAAAGCGATCAGGAATAAGATCGGGGCAGGCGTGTGACAGCGGCGGCTGGGGAATGAACCGCCGCATATCGTACTGCCCGACAGAGAGAATGATCAGATGAACAGACCGCGGGGCGGCTCATCACTGCAGTGGCGAGCCGCCCCGCGGCGTTTTATGATAGAGTGAGTCTTGAATGTTACATCATTCCGTTTCACAGCCGTTTCCTGTAAATCGTTCTTCTGCCTTGTTCCAGTTTACTACCCGGAACCAGTCATCAATATAATCTGCGCGGAGATTGTAATGCTTCAGATAATACGCGTGTTCCCACACATCAATATTGAGAAGGAGCGTGCGGGAATACAGGGGCGGAGTATTCTGGTTTTCGGATGTGACGATCTTCAGGCATCCTCTGTCGAGGAGGAGCCATGCATAGCCGGAACCAAATACGGAAAGGGCCGCCTCCTTGAACTGTGCCTTGAAATTTTCCTGGCTGCCGAACTGGCAGGACATTGCCTCAAAGAGTCTGGGCGCTGAGCAGGACGAGCCGGGCCTGGTCATACTGTTAAAGTAGAAACGGTGATTGAATACCCCGCCTGCGTTATGGCGGAGCGGAGCCTGGAGATGGCAGGGGAGCCGCCGCCACATGGAGAGAAGCTCTTCCAGCGAAAATTTTTGAAGAGACGGGTTTTCCTTAAGAAAATGATTCAGATTGTCTATATATGTCTGGAGGTGACGGTCATGGTGCAGATGCATCGTCTTTTCATCGATATAAGGTTCCAGAGCGTTGTACGCATATGGGAGCGGCGTGTTGACAAAAGGGTAATAATTGTTCATAAATGCTCCTGGGCAGTTTTCTAACATTGTATGCCGCAGCCTCTGCTTATATTACCCCTGGGTGGGCTCTGCGGCAGTCGTTTTTTCGGAGGAAATCCGGTCCTTGAATTGTTGGAGTTCGTGTCATTGACATTTGGAGAATATGGTATTATTGTATTATCAGCATAATACAATAAGGAGGCGGTTTTCATGCTCGTGGCAATTATAACGGTACTCGCTATTTTTATCTTCACCCAGTTCATCTTATCCATTTCATACTGGGATATGAAGAGGAAAAGGAAGGTCTATATCCGGGAAAGGTTCGGCTCGATCCCAAAAGCACGGGAATGGAATGAGAACAGGCGGAATTACTGCGATCTGTTTCCGGATGATATCAGCGTGGATGATATCACGTGGAACGACTTGTCCATGGACCAGGTCTTTGACCGGATCAATCAGTGCGACACCTCCGCCGGAGAAGAGATCCTGTACTGGCGCCTCAGGCGGAACGGGATGGATACGGATGAGCGTGCATTGTTTGAGAAACGAGTGGAAGCGTTTGACAGAGATGAGCGGCTGAGGGAAAGCGTTGAGGACCTGCTGTGCGATATGGGAAAGTCCTCCGCATCTTATTATATTCCCTCCTATATGGATTCAATCGAGGAATACCGTATGAAGAATGCCTGGGTCTACCGTCTGATGCAGGTGCTTCTTGTGGCTGCTGCTGCCGCAGCGCTTGTGATGCGAAGCGATACGGCCATGATCCTGCCGGCGGCCGTGTGCGTGGTGAACCTTCTTCTATATATGATATTAAAGATGAAGTATGAGCTGGAGCTTTCACTGAGCGGGCCGGCAGTGCGCCTTCTTGAGATTGGGAGAAAGCTTGCCGCAAGGAAAGAAATCGCTGAGCTTTTCCCTGAGCTGGGAGATAAGATAAAGAATTTCTCCGGAGTCATAAGAAGGGCGCGTCTCCTCCAGGGGCAGAAGATGAATGTAAATTCCGGCGATCCGCTGGGCATCCTTGGGGACTATGTGCTGGGGATAACGCTCTGGCAGATTACTACTTACAATAAAGTGATGAGCCTCTTAAAGGAGCACGACCGGGAATATCTGGAGGTGTACCGGATCATCGGAGAGATCGACGCGGCGGTCTGCACGGCGTCCTTCCGCAGAAGCCTGCCCTGGTACTGTACTCCTGAAGAATGTGAGGAGAACCAGATCATTATGGAAGATATCTATCATCCGCTCCTGAGCAATCCGGTCGAGAACTCTCTTTCACTGGACCGGGGATGCCTGATCACGGGCTCCAACGCATCGGGAAAGTCTACTTTCATCAAGGCTGCTGCGGTCAATGCGATCCTGGGTCAGGCACTGAATACCTGTGCGGCGCGCGGGATGCGGATGCCTCGGATGCAGGTGCTCACCTCCATGGCAGTGAAGGACGACCTGATGGAGGGAGAGAGCTACTTTATCCGTGAGATAAGATATCTGAAGAGGATCCTTGACAGCCTGAGCGATGAGAGGATGACCTTCTGCGCTGTCGATGAGATCCTGAGGGGGACGAATACCGGAGAGAGGATCCGCGCTTCGAGGGCTATCCTGGAGTACATTGCAGATAAGAACTGCATTGCCCTGGTGGCGTCTCATGACAAGGAATTGACGGAACTTCTGAAGGATTCCTATATCAACTGCCATTTCAGCGAGGAGATGGGAGAAAATGATATCTCATTCAGCTATAAACTGATGAAGGGACCGGCCACCTCACAGAATGCGATCGCCCTTCTCCGGCTCGCGGGGTTCCCGGCAGAGATCATGGAAGCCGCCGGAGAGTGATACGGGCTGGATTTCTCCCGCTCTTTTGATATAATAGACAGAAGAGAACAGCGGGAGGGACACAGATATGATAAGAAGCGACTGTCACATGCATACAGAGTTTTCGACAGACAGCGAAGCGCCGGTGCGCGCCATGGCAGATGCCGCGCTGACAAGGGGTCTGACGGAGATCTGTATCACAGACCATTATGATAAAGACTATCCTCCGGTGCCGGATGTGGAAGGAACAGCCTTCCTCTTCGAGCCGGAGGAATATTTTCAGACATTGTCGGAGGTCCGGGACGAATATGCGGGAAGGCTTGATGTGAGGACGGGGATCGAGATCGGGCTGCAGCCTCATCTTGGAGAGTTTTACAGAGATTTTATTCGGAAGCATCCTTTCGATTTTGTCATCGGATCCGTTCATCTGATGAACGGGAAGGATCCCTATTATGGGGAGGTGTTCGAGGGAAGATCAGACCGGGAGGTATACCGGGAGATGTTCCGGCTTACACTTGAGAATCTTGAGGCAGTGCAGGAGTTTGACGTGCTCGGGCACATTGATTATGTGGTGCGCTACGGCAGAAAGCAGGCGGAAGAGTACTCCTGTGCAGAGTTCGCGGATGAGATCGACGCCATCCTGAGGAAGGTGGTGGAGATGGGAAAAGGGATCGAGCTGAATACAGGGGGATTCAAGTACGGTCTCGGATTCTGTAATCCACACCCGGACATTATCAAGAGATACCGGGAGCTGGGCGGAGAGATCATCACCGTCGGCGCAGACGCGCACCGCCCGGAGCATGTGGCCTATGACTTCGGCAGGGCGGACGAGATACTGAAGGAATGTGGATTCCGTTACTATACCGTATTTGAAAACAGGAAGCCGGTCTTCCGGAGTCTGTAAAGGAGCAGCATTTATTATGAGAGCAGAGATAAGAGAGAAAATGAAAGAGACGGCGGATTTCATTTTCCGCCATCCGGAAATTTCAGAGCATGAGGCAGAGTCCTCCCGGGCCCTCGCGGAATTTCTTGAGAGCGAGGGATTTGCGGTCAGGTGGAAGCTTGCGGGATTTGAGACGGCATTCCTGGCTGAGTGGGGGCAGGGAGAGCCGATCATAGGCTTTCTTGCCGAGTATGACGCGCTGCCGGGGATGGGACAGGAAGTGTGCAGTGAGAAGAGACTGACAGGCGGACCGGGACACGGCTGCGGGCATAACCTTCTGGGAACGGCGTGTGCAGGCGCCGCCTGTGAGCTGAAGGACAGGATGGAGGCGGAAGGGCTGCGCGGGACGATCCGTGTCTATGGCTGTCCGGCAGAGGAGACAGTGATCGGCAAGATCCGCATGAATGCAGAGGGCGTGTTCGACGACCTGTCTGCGGCAGTCACCTGGCATCCTTTTGACAGGAACCGGGTGAGCTATGACATCTGGCAGGCCCAGGATATCAAGAATTACAAGTTCTACGGTACGGCGGCCCATGCATCAAAGCATCCGGAGATGGGGCGCAGCGCCCTTGATGCGGCGGAGCTGATGAATGTGGGAGTGAACTATCTGCGGGAACATGTTGCAGATGACGTGAGGATGCATTATACTTATACGAATACAGACGGACCGGCAAATATCGTGCCGCCATATGCGTCAACCAATTATTTCATCCGCTCTTCCAAGTGGGAGAGGACGGAAGATGCCTCCGAGCGTGTGGATAACTGCGCGCGGGGCGCTGCCCTTATGACCGGGACCCGGGTGGAGATCGAGCGGGTCACATGCAATAAGGAGATGAAGGTGAACCGCGTGCTGGCTGAGACGTTCTACGAAGAGATGGAGAAGATTCCGGCGCCCTCCTACACGGACGAGGAACTGCGGTTCGCGGCCGAGATATCGGAAGCGGCCGGATTCGACAACAACGGGGTGTACTTTACCGGGCTGGAGCCGCTGGAGGCTCAGCCTGTCCCGCTCTCGATCGGAACGGACGTGTCGGATGTCAGCCACACGGTCCCGACAGTGATGCTCAGCGCGGCTGCGATGTGCAAAGGCACGCCGCTCCATCACTGGGCTGCCACGGCGCAGGTGGGGATGAGCATTGGCCGGAAGGGGATGTTTTATGCGGCTGAGTGCATGGCAGCAGGAGCATACCGTCTGGCAGCAGAGCCGGAGCTGCTGGAGAAGGCGTGGGAGGAATTTCGATGAAGAAGAGGATCATACTTGGATCCGCATCGCCCAGGAGGAGAGAACTCCTGGAGCAGATCGGCGTGGAGTTTGAAGTGAAGGTGAGCGATAAGGAAGAGGTTTATCACAGTACGGATCCCTCTGCGATCGTGCGGGAGCTGGCGCTGATGAAGGCGGAAAATGTAGCCGGGGAGCTGAAAGCGGCGGACATGCGGGACAGCGGCCTCATTGTGATCGGCGCGGATACGGTCGTCGTCCTGGACGGAAAGATCCTGGGAAAACCGAAGGACGACGGAGATGCGGAGCGTATGCTGAAGGCGCTTCAGGGAAGAGCCCATGACGTGTATACAGGAGCGGCATTTCTCTCATATGGAAGAAATGGCGAGAAGGAGATCTGCAATTATGCGGTCGGGACAAGGGTTTATGTGAACCCGATGACAGAGGATGAGATCCGGGCGTATATCGCGACCGGAGAGCCTGCGGACAAGGCGGGCGCATATGGGATACAGGGAAGATTCGCCGCCTATATCGAGAAGATCGAGGGGGACTATTACAATGTAGTGGGACTTCCGGTATCCAGAGTGTATGAGACATTGAAAGAGCTGGGCGCGCTCTGAGAGGCGCCCGGCAGCAGTGCAGATAGAATGTGAGGATGAGAATGAAAGACAGGAAGAACAGCAGCAGGCTTAAAAACATGGGGGAAGCGATGTATATGGAACTGCGTGAGCATAAAAGCTCATTTGTCGTCTATTTTGTCCTGAGGCTCCTTGTGATCGTGATGATGGTGCTCCAGCTTTTGAACCGCAATTATGAGAACGTGTTCCTCTGTGCGCTGACCTTGCTGCTCCTTGTGATCCCGAGCTTTGTGCAGGTGACGTTCAAGGTGGAGCTGCCCACCACGCTGGAGATCATTATCCTGCTCTTTATCTTTGCGGCGGAGATCCTCGGGGAGATCAGCGAGTTTTACCTGATGTTCCCTTTCTGGGATACGGTGCTCCATACAATGAACGGATTTCTTGCTGCCGCTATCGGCTTCTCGCTCGTAGATCTTCTGAACCGCAGTGAGAGGACTGTGTTCAATCTGTCACCTCTTTTTACGGCGATCGTTGCGTTCTGCTTCTCTATGACGATCGGTGTGCTGTGGGAGTTTTTTGAGTTCGGCATGGATCTGATCGGCGGATATGATATGCAGAAGGATACGGTCATCCATATGATCCGTTCCGTCACGCTGGATCCCGCAGGGCGCAACGTGCCCTATGTACTGGATGGGATCACGGAGACGGCCGTGAACGGAAAAGAGCTCGGACTCGGCGGATATCTGGACATCGGACTGATCGATACGATGGAGGACCTGATCGTGAACTTTATCGGCGCGTTTCTGTTTTCCGTCATCGGGTTCTTCTATGTGAAGAACCGCGGAAAGGGAGGCCTGGTGGGAAGGTTCGTTCCCCGCAGAAAAAGAGCGGACCGCGATTTCCTAAGGATCGCGGCGGAGAATGCGGCGAAGGAGGAGACCGAAGAGCAGCCTCCACGCGAGAAGGAGGAGGAAGGCGCCGAGGACGGTGACGGCAATGTACAGCAGGATGGCAGGAAGATTGCCGATCACGAGTGACAGATCGCGGAATACGATCTGCTGCATCCGGTAGTCCGGATTGATATAGAACATATTTATTTCTCCGAAGCGGTCGAAAGTGAGGTTGAAGACCTCTGCAGCCGCGCAGCAGATGAGATAGAGCCCTGTGCTGCCTGCAAAGGCGCACAGGGTATTTTCATTCTCAAAACTGCGGAAATATACAAAGCCGGAAAGGATCCCCAGCAGGATAAGCAGACAGTGCCACAGGTAGGAGTGGACAGTGAGTGGGGCGTAAGCGTAGTGCAGCCCGCTTGTGTCCGCAAACACGGCGATCCCGCCGAGCAGGGTGTAGCACATGAGGAAGGCGAGCAGAGTCCTGCGGATCCCGGGACGGCGGAGCCAGGGATAAGCGGCAAGGATGTACATGGGGATGCTGCAGAGCTGAAAGGGAAAATACCACCAGTTGTATGCGCCGCCTCCCAGCGGGAAGGTGAGCATGTACTGTTTCCAGATCTCGCTGCACAGCATGAGGAGACCGCACAGGAAAAAGAGCCTGTCCGAGAACGAGGGGAAATATTTTTCTCTGAACGTGCGCAAAGCTTTCATGTCGGTGTCTCCTTTCAGTGCTGCATATTTTGTGCCGCGGACTGTCCTGTACTGCGCGCTTCCGGGCAGGCCGGAGCTGATATCCGGGGCTTATATCCTATATTATAGCGCAGAATGACAGGGAAATAAGCAGTATTGCTAAAATAGAGCGCAGGATTGTTTAAAAACAGGTACAAACATATGCATAATTCACGAATAATAGCGAAAAAAAACAAATTTCCGCACAAAAAAGATAACGCCTGTGAAAAAAATATCATACTATTCGGAAAAGATAGATAAAAAATAAATAAAAAACAAAAAAACGCCGCCTGAAAAAAGTGCAAAATGAAAGAAAAAATGGGCGAAAAAGCAGTTTGAAAGGGAGCGGGGCGAAATGTTGACAAACAAAAAAATTGGGCGTAATATTTAGGCAACTTTTCGGGAAGATATTCGAGAAAAGCAACAGAATAGAAGCCTGAAAAGCGGCAAGGGTTCAAGGGGTTCAATGGGGAACAACTCCTTTTTTTATGCAAAAAACTGTGAAAGCCCAGGCGAGAACAGCCCACCCCCGCGCACCCGCATTAATTCAGAAAAGGAGGGAGTAATACGGGAAATTTGGCAGATACGCTTATTGAAGAACTGAACTGTGAGACAGTCTTCACACTTCCGATCCTGGGAGACATTTCAGAATCTGTAGTCGTCACCTGGATCATCATGGCAGTGCTTGTCCTTTTATCCGTCATATTTGTGCGGAACCTGAAGGTGGAGAACCCGGGAAAAGTACAGCTTGCACTGGAATCGGCCATCGGCTGGGCGCAGGACTTCTTTGAAGGGGTCATCGGAAAAGAAAACAGCAGATACATACCCTATCTGATAACGGTCCTGCTGTATCTCGCTTTCTCGAACACTGTCGCGCCGCTGTTCGGTTTCAAGCCGCCGACAAAGGACTTGAATGTCACGGCAGCGCTGGCGCTCATGAGCATGTGCCTGATCGAGTACTCAGGCATCCATAAGAACGGACTGAAGCACTGGGTAAAGCATTTCGCCCAGCCGGTCCCCGTGGTCGCGCCGATCATGGTGCTTGAGATCGTGATCAGACCCTTGTCGCTGTGCATGCGTCTTTTCGGAAACATGCTTGCCGGCTTTGTAGTAATGGAGCTTTTGAAGACTATCGTGCCGCTTCTCATACCGGTCCCGGTAAGTTTCTATTTCGATATCTTTGACGGACTGCTCCAGGCATACGTTTTTGTATTCCTGACAGCTCTGTTCATGAATGAGGAAATGGAATAAGAAGGCGGAAAGAGTAACAATCGATAAAATTTATTTTGAACAAAAAAGGAGATCAATATCATGGGAACACTTGTAGCAATCGGAGCAGCAGTAGCAGTATTAACAGGTATCGGAGCTGGTATCGGTATCGGTATCGCAACAGCGAAGGCAACAGAAGCGATCGCAAGACAGCCTGAGGCAGAGGGCAAGATCAGCAAGACACTGATCCTCGGATGTGCGCTGGCAGAGGCAACCGCTATCTACGGTTTCATCATCGGTATCCTCATCATCTTCTTCTTAGGATAATGAAAACAGGAAATAAACAGATGGAAAATAACAAGAAAGGCGGGTGGAGAAAATGCTGAAACTTGATATGAGCATTGTCTGGACCATTATAAATCTTGTTGTTCTTTATCTTCTGCTCAGACATTTCCTGTTCAAGCCTGTGATGGGGATCATGGAAAAGAGAAGAAAAATCATCGAGGACGGGCTTAAGAATGCGCAGAACGCGCAGACAGACGCCCTGAAGATGAAGCAGGAATATGAAGATGCACTCAAGGGAGCAAAGCAGGAATCTGCAGAGATCATCGAAAAGGCACGGTCTGCCGCGAAGAGCGAGTATGACAGGATCGTCGGTGAAGCAGGAGATAAGGCAGGAAATATTATAGAGAATGCGAAAGAGACTGTCAGAGTCGAGCGCGAGCGGACGATGAAGGAGCTCCAGGGTGAGATCGCAGGGCTGGCAGTCGCGTCTGCCGCGAAGATCGTCGGCAAAACAGCAGATCAGGATCTTTACGACCAGTTTCTGAAAGAAGTAGGTGGAACGCATGAAGACACAGACTAAAGATAGTCACATGCGCTGCCCGTTGGCGGCGGTCAGATATGCCCGGATACTGTATGACCTGGGGATCCCGGCAGAGAAAATACAGAAGACGAGGGATATCTTTGACGAGGTGCCTCAGCTTCACGATATATTTGTGAATCCGACCATCTCTTCAGGCAGGAAAATGAAAGTGATCGACAGGGTATTTCCAGAGGAAATGAGGAATTTTCTGAAGGTAGTGTGCAGATATCAGAGAATGGACCTCATACCCGAGATCTTCACAGCGTATGACGATTACTGCGACGAACAGAACAAGGTCTTAAATGCAGCGCTGACATGTACGGCACCTCCAAGTGAGGAACAGAAAAAAGGAATGGAGGCGTTCCTATGCAGAAAATACGGCGCCGAGAAGGCACATATTGAGATCAGCCGGGACGAGACGCTCCTGGGAGGATTCGTCCTCCGTGTGGGAAGCGACGAGTACGACTGGAGCGTGAAAGGACGCCTGAACAGATTAGAGCAAAGATTAAAGTAACCGGAGGTGAGCAAGGTGAGTTCAATCAATTCAGATGAGATTATTTCTATCCTCAGAGAGGAGATAGAAAATTTTGATACAATGAGCAAGGACAGCGAAGTGGGAACTGTCGTTGCTGTAGGTGACGGGATCGCCACCATTTACGGGATTGATCACGCCATGTACGGGGAGATCATTACTTTCGAGAACGGGCTGAAAGGAATGGTGCAGGACATCCGCAAGAATGAGGTCGGATGTATCCTTTTCGGAAGCGACACAGAGGTGCGCGAGGGAATGAAGGTATCCCGTACAGGAAAGAGAGCAGGCGTTCCGGTGGGCGACGCCTATATCGGAAGAGTTGTGAACGCTCTCGGCGAGGCGATCGACGGCAAGGGCGAGATACAGTCAGACGACTATTTCCCGATCGAGCGCGAGGCGCCGGGGATCGTTGACCGTAAGTCAGTCAGCGTGCCGATGGAGACGGGAATCCTGTCCATCGATGCAATGTTCCCGATCGGACGAGGACAGCGTGAGCTGATCATCGGAGACCGTCAGACAGGAAAAACGTCCATCGCAATGGACACGATCCTGAACCAGAAAGGAAAAGATGTAGTCTGTATCTATGTCGCTGTAGGACAGAAGGCATCCACTGTAGCGAAGGTAGTCAATACACTGTCAAACAACGGCGCGCTGGATTATACGATCGTTGTGTCTTCAACAGCGAGCGACTGTGCGGCGCTTCAGTATATCGCACCGTACTCGGGCACTGCCATGGCGGAGTATTTTATGTATCAGGGGAAGGATGTCCTGATCGTCTATGACGATCTGTCCAAGCATGCGGTCGCTTACCGTGCGCTGTCCCTTCTTCTGGGACGTTCCCCGGGACGTGAGGCATATCCTGGAGATGTATTCTATCTTCACTCTAGACTGCTCGAGCGTTCAAGCCGTCTGAGCGAGGAGCGGGGAGGCGGTTCCATCACTGCCCTTCCGATCATCGAGACACAGGCAGGAGACGTATCCGCCTATATCCCGACAAACGTGATCTCTATCACAGACGGACAGATCTTCCTGGAGAGCGGTCTCTTCGCAGCAGGAATGAGACCGGCGGTCAATGTCGGACTTTCCGTATCACGTGTGGGCGGTGCGGCGCAGACAAAGGCCATGAAGAAGGCGGCCGGAAGCATCCGTATCGATCTCGCGCAGTACCGCGAGATGGAGGTGTTCACGCAGTTCAGCTCCGACCTGGACGCGGCGACGAAGGAGCAGCTTGAGTACGGAAGCGGCCTGATGGAGCTCTTAAAACAGCCGCTCTACCATCCGCTCAGCCTCCATGAGAAGGTCATCACTCTGTGCGCTGCGACGCATAAGGTGCTGCTCGGAGTTGAGAAGCCGAGGATCAAACAGTTCCAGACGGATATGCTGAACTATTTTGACACTGAGCATCCGGAGATCGGACGCGAGATCGAAGAAACGAAAGTCCTTTCGGACGAGCTGATCGATAAGATCGTGGAGACCGCGAAGGAATTTAAGAAGAGCAGGTGATACTATGGCAAATATCAGAGAGATACAGAGCCGGATCAACAGTGTCAAGGACACGATGAAGATTACGAATGCGATGTATATGATCTCTTCTTCTAAAATGACGCATGCAAGAAAGAAGCTGGCTGACACAGAGCCCTATTTCTACGGGCTTCAGGGAGAGATATCCAGGATCCTGCGCCATATGCCGGAGCTCAGGCACCGTTATTTCAGCAAGAGAGAGAATGTCCCGGAGGGAGAGCGTAAGATCGGCTCGATCGTCATAACTGCGGACAAGGGTCTTGCCGGAGCATATAACCATAATATTGTGAAGCTGGAGGAAGAAATCCTGGCAAAACCGGGGCTGCACAAGCTTTTCATCGTGGGCGAGCTGGGAAGGCACTATTTCGCGAAGCGGGACGTGGAGATCGACACGAATTTCCAGTATACGGTCCAGAAACCGACAATGCACAGGGCGCGTGATATATCCAGCGTGATCATTGATCAGTTCCTGAACAGAGAACTGGATGAAGTCTATGTCGTTTATACCCGTATGGAGAGTTCTGTCCAGGCTGATGCGGAGGTCATAAAACTGCTCCCGCTGGAAAGAGCGGATTTCCATGTGATGAAGATGCCGCTCAATATGTACCGCGAGGAGATCGAGCTGTATCCGTCCGCTGAGGTCGTGATGGAGAGCATTGCCCCGAACTATATTACCGGTATGATCTACGGCTGTCTTGTCCAGGCGTATGCGAGCGAGCACAATGCCCGAATGATGGCGATGAAAGCGGCTACGGACAGCGCGGAGAGCCTGATCAAAGAGCTTTCCGTTGTCTACAACCGTGCCCGGCAGGCGGCGATCACGCAGGAGATCACAGAGGTGTGCGGCGGCGCGAGGGCGCAGCAGAGTAAATAGATTCGGTGTGACTGTTCCACAGTCACATACCAGACTTGACAACAGGTGCTTACGTGCGAGCACGACGCGCCTGCTGCTAAGCCTGATACGGCTGCGAAAGTAACAATAGGAGGAACAAGATGAAGAAAGGACGAATCGTACAGGTTATGGGACCTGTCGTTGACGTGTTATTTGAAGACGGCGAACTTCCTTTTATCAAAGATGCGCTTGAAGTGGAAAACAACGGAAAGAAATGCATCATGGAGGTTGCCCAGCACCTCGGGAACAACGAAGTGCGCTGCCTGATGCTGGCGGCCAGCGAGGGACTTTGCAAGGACATGGAAGTCACGGCTACCGGAGCAGGCATTAAAGTACCGGTCGGCGAGCAGACACTGGGAAGACTGTTCAACGTACTCGGAGAGACCATTGACAACGGCGAGCCGATCGAGAATTCGGAGAAATGGGTGATCCACAGACAGCCGCCTTCATTCGAGGATCAGAGCCCTGTTGTGGAGATCCTTGAGACGGGGATCAAGGTCATCGACCTTCTGGCGCCGTATGCAAAGGGCGGTAAGATCGGTCTTTTCGGAGGAGCCGGCGTTGGAAAGACCGTGCTGATCCAGGAGCTGATCCGAAACATCGCCACAGAGCACGGCGGCTATTCCATCTTTACAGGAGTCGGGGAGCGTTCCCGTGAGGGAAATGACCTCTGGACCGAGATGAGAGAATCAGGAGTCCTGGAGAAGACGGCCCTGGTGTTCGGCCAGATGAACGAGCCGCCAGGAGCGCGTATGCGCGTGGCAGAGACGGGACTTACGATGGCAGAGTATTTCCGTGACGAACAGCATCAGAACGTGCTGCTCTTTATCGATAACATTTTCCGTTTCACACAGGCAGGATCCGAGGTGTCCGCACTTCTGGGCCGTATGCCTTCCGCAGTCGGATACCAGCCGACGCTCGCAACGGAAATGGGCGAGCTCCAGGAGCGTATCGCTTCCACGAAGAACGGATCTGTCACATCCGTACAGGCTGTGTATGTGCCCGCTGATGACCTGACTGACCCGGCGCCGGCGACCACGTTCGCGCATCTGGATGCGACAACCGTGCTTTCCAGAAAGATCGTGGAGCAGGGAATCTACCCTGCGGTAGATCCGCTGGAGTCCAGCTCACGTATCCTTGAGGCTGATGTGGTAGGAGAAGAACACTACGAGGTGGCGAACAAGGTCATCGCGATTCTTCAGAAGTACAAGGAGCTGCAGGATATCATCGCGATCCTCGGTATGGAAGAGCTTTCCGACGAGGACAAGGCGACCGTAATGCGCGCGCGAAAGATCCAGAGATTCCTGTCCCAGCCGTTCTTTGTGGCTGAGACATTCACCGGGATCCCCGGAAAATATGTACCGCTCAAGGAGACGATCCGCGGATTCAAGATGATCATCGACGGCGAGATGGATGAGTATCCGGAATCAGCATTCTTTAATGTGGGAACGATCGACGACGTGATCGCAAAGGCCAAAGCTGAGAGCGAAGAGGCCTAGATAGGAGCGTGTGCAGATGGATACATTTGGACTGAAGATCATAGCCAGCGACAGAGTGTTCTATGACGGCAGATGCCGTAAGATAATCATTCCTGCCCCGGACGGAGAGAAGGGGATCCTTCCAAACCATGAGAACATGGTCATTGCGATCGCAGTGGGGATCGCCCATCTGGAGCTGAAAGAGGGAGAATGGACGGAGGTTGCGGTCGGCACCGGATTCGCGGAGATCGTCAACAACCGTGTCACTCTCCTGGTCGATACAGCTGAGCGCCCGGAGGAGATCGATGTCCGTCGTGCAGAGGAACAGAGGGAACGGGCAGAGGAGCAGATGCGCCAGAAGCAGAGCATTCAGGAGTATTATCATACGCAGGCATCTCTGGCCCGCGCCATGAACAGACTGAGGCTGGCCCGCGACAGACGATGGGATTTTAAATAAATATAGAAATAGAAAAAGCCGGAAGACAGGTCCCAGGGGAGATCCCCGCGGGGCCTGTCTTCTTTCTGAGTGCTAAATGAATCCTGTTTTGGGGAAACTGTAACGTGAACATGAATCAAATTATCTTGCATTTTGGGAATGAGTATACTACAATATTCATGTCTGAATCAGTGGGAGAAACTTAAAAAAATCCAGGAAAGAAGCAGGGGAGAAGTTGCATGAGTGATAACAACAGCCCGCGTTCTCTTGTAGAGATCATGAACGACGTGCTGAGCGCAGTACGTGATTACTACGATGCAGAGTACGCTTACTATATTGAGAAAGAATTTGATGACGTGGTGACCATCTATGAGTGGTGTGCCGAATATGTGCCGTGGCAGCGGGACAGGCTTAAGATGCTGTCGGCAGACCAGCAGCCGAAATGGATGAAGCAGGAGATCACGGATACCACGTCGGACAGCTATAGTATCTTCAAGCAGCTGGACGAAGACACCACAGCGATCCTCGCAGTGGTGGGAGTTCATCGGGGCGGATGCGATCTGTACCTGATGCGCGCGCTGATTCCGTACATTACCCAGGCGATCGTACTCCAGAAGATGCAGAAGCAGCAGGAGTACCTGAGCTACCACGACAATCTGACAGGACTTTTGAATAGAAACAGTTTTGTTGCTTATATGGACGAGCAGGATCACAGCGAACTGAAATCAGTCGGAGCTGTTTCGCTGGACATCAACGGACTGAAGAATTTTAATAAAGAATTTGGACGTGATTACGGCGACGAGGTCGTCACCCGTGTCGGGGAGGTGCTGGAAGAGTATTTCCGGAGCAGCTCTGTATACCGTCTGACAGGAGATGAGTATCTTGTCATTGTCGAGAACTGTACTTACGATGAGTTTGCGAAGCAGGTGCATGCGGTGCATGAGAAGTTCGACAATATCAGTCTGGGGCTCGTATCCATCGGATATGCCTGGGAGAAGCTTGACATTGACATCAGCAATCTTGTCTCCAGCGCAGAAAACATGATGCGCGACGAGAAGAAGAAGTATTACAAGAATCTCAGGAAAGGGCATCACGAGCCGATCATCAAGCAGGACCTGCTCGATGATATCGAGAACGGGAATTTCATCGTGTGCCTTGTGCCGAAGATCGACGTGAAGACTGGGAAAGTGGCCGGCGCGGAGGCGGTGGTGCGCTACCATCACAAGGATCTCGGGATCATGAATCCGGAGAGATATATCAACCTTCTGGATGAGACAAGACTTTCGCACTATCTGGATCTCTACGTGTTCGAGCAGGTGTGCATGACGCTCCACAGGTGGGAAGTGGAGGGACTGCCAATGATGCCGATTTCCGTGAATTTTGCGGGATCGACGCTGAGACAGGAAAATATTTCGGAGAAAATGCTCCTCCTGATAGAGAAATATCATGTGTATTGTGAGTATCTGGAGATCGAAGTCTCAGAGTCGTCGACTGACATGAACCAAGAGATGCTCACTGAGACGAGCAACAAGATCAGAAAAGGAAATGTCCGGGTCGTGCTGGATCATTTCGGGGCAAAAAATTCCAGTTTTTCCATTCTGTCGATCATGGAGTTTGACGGACTGAAGCTGGATAAGAGTGTGATCACGGATATCGTCAGGAACAGCCGGAGCCAGATCGTGGCAAAGGCAGTGATCGATATCTGCAGACAGCTCGGCGCCTATGTGGAGGCGGCCGGAGTGGAGACGCAGGATCAGCTGAACGTGCTCAAGGAGCTGGGATGTGATTATGCCCAGGGCGCGCTTTTCAATAAGCCGATCAAGATCGAGACGTTTGAGCTGCGTTATTTGAAGGAATAGAGAATGGTCAGAGCATGGATCGCGGATATAAGACCGCTCTGCGAAGAGGAATGTTATAGAAAATATTATGAGCAGCTCCCTGATTTTCGGAAGAAGAAGGCGGACGCGCTGCGCTCCGCACAGGGAAGAGCTCAGAGTGTGGGGGTATGGAGCTTACTGGAAAAGATTCGGGCGGAGGAATGTCTGCCTGAATCTTCTGCATATAATCTCTCCCATTCCGGAGATTATGTTATGTGCGCTGTTGAACTGGATGGGAAAAAGGAACAGGTGGGATGCGACCTGGAGCGTATCGGGAGGCTGAGGCTCGATCTGGCGGAGCATTTTTTCTGCCGGGAGGAGTACGAAGCTGTTCTGGGGCGCGAAACAGAGGAAGGACGCACGGACTGCTTCTTCAGATACTGGGTATTGAAGGAGAGCTTCATAAAAGCGACAGGAAGAGGAATGGCTCTTCCTCTGAACAGCTTCTGTGTCCGCCTGGGGGAGCCGCCAGTCCTGATCAGACAGCCGGAAGAGTATCCGGACAGATATTACTACAGAGAATTTTCTGTGCAGGATATCCCTTATAAAATGGCAGTCTGTTCGACAGACAAAGAGATTGATTCAAAGATTCATACGGGGTTGAGATTATTATGAGACAAAATGACAGGGTCAGACAGGTTAGACGTTATAAAATGCTGCTCTGTGTTGCGGCGGGTGTTGCAGCGGGAGTCCTGATCACATTTATAGCGGCAAAGGGCGTATTGTCAGAGCATGAACAGACACTTACGACCCAGAATGAGGCATTGGAGAAGGAGAATGAAGACCTCCGCACCCAGGTGAGCAAAACAGAGGCGGTGGAGGACAGCGCGAGTCTGCTGGGCAGCGCCTCGGAGAACTGGGCGATCGCCCTGGTAAATGAGGGACATCCTCTGGATACTTCCTATGTGCCGGCGGAGATGACGGAGATCGAATCAGAGCGCTCCGTGGACTCGCGGATCGCAGATGATCTGAAACGGATGCTGAGCGACGCTAAGGATGCAGGACTCAGTATGTATGTGGCATCCGCGTATCGGTCATATGAGAAGCAACGGGAGGTGTTCAACAATACGATGCAGGACTGGATCTCCCAGGGATACAGCCCGCTCAATGCTTATGACGAGACAAAGAAGTCTGTAGCCGTGCCGGGGACGAGTGAACACGCGACCGGCCTTGCGGTTGATATCATCTCTTCGGAGTACGAAGCGCTGGATGACCGACAGGGAGATACGGAAGAGCAGAAATGGCTGATGGAGCACTGCTGGGAATATGGATTTATCCTCAGATATCCGTCTGATAAGTCCGATGTGACGAACATCGTGTACGAACCATGGCATTACCGCTATGTGGGAAAAGAGGCGGCAAAGGAGATCACAGAGCAGAATATCACACTGGAAGAGTATGTGCTCGGACAGTGAGATGGCTTATACGGAATAAAGGGGAGAAACGATAACGTTTCTAAAGATTGCAAAGGAGTATAATTATACATAAGGAGGAAGATGATGGAAGATTTAACATTTGGTGAACAGGTCAAGATCATTCTTGGAAGAAAAGGCATGACGATCAAGGAGCTGGCAGAGACGATCGAAGCGAAGACTGGGAAGAAGATGTCCAGACAGAACTTGACGCAGAGATTGGGGAGGGATAACTTCCAGGAGCAGGATATGCGCATGATCGCGCGGATCCTGGAGTGCCCGTTCCAGCTGAGCATCATGGGCACAGAGCCAAGCCGTCAGCAGACAGGCGCTGTACATGAGGATGCGGCGTATGAGCCCGCATATGAGCAGGAGGCTCAGGAGGCTGCTGCAGAGCAGGCTGAAGTGCAGGCGCCGGAGATGGTCTATGAGGAAACCGCAGCAGATACAGCACAGGTACAGGCGGCTGAGGAAGAGGCTGAGACGCAGACGGCAGAGGAGCCGGCGGCAGTCAGTGAAAAACCGGCAGATGCCGGAAGCTGGGCCGCAGCGGCAGCTCAGGAAGAGCCGGAGACGGAAGCGTTCCCGGAAGCAGAGATGGAGACCGCAGAGACCGGCGGAGAAGAGCTTGAGTCCGCGCGGAGCGAAGCGGCGGACGGCCAGGAAGACGGAAGCGGACAGATCGAGGACGAGCAGGAAGTGGAAGCTGCCTGGGGCAGGCCGCAGGCGGAGCTGTCCGATGAGGAATGGGCGGCTTCGACGGAGGAGAGCCAGTATTCTGACTCTGACGTCGGACCGGATGAGAGAGATATGACGATCGGCGAGCTCTATGACATCCATGAAGAGCTCACCCAGCTCGAGGAAAATGCAAAGGCGGGCGAGTCCGTAGAAGCGATCAAGGAGGAGCTTGAGAAGCCGAAGCGGGATTGGTTCCGCGGCAATTTCTTCCTGAGAAGAAAGAAGAAAGACGAGAAGAAGGAAGTGAAGGAGCCGGTTCATGAAACGGTGCAGCAGGCTGCTCCGGAGCCGGAGTCCTATGAAGAAGAACCCCGGCAGGAAGAGCCGGAGGCTTACCAGGAGGATGAGAGAGAGTTTGAACCGGTCATCTCCCATCAGGATGCAGAGGAAGACCGGGAGGCAGGCGATGTCAATCCGTATACCGGCAAGGAGTACCAGTCCAACAGCGTGCGTATGCATCCCACAAGGATCGGGTATGTCCAGGTATATGACCGCAGCATCCATAAATGGACAGATATGACGGAATGGGCATTCCTCGGATATCAGGAGAGGAAGAAGGCTCTCCTGGGGAGCGCCTATGAGCCTCCGATCTATCTCGACTGATCAAGACGCGTATCGGTGTGCCGGAGAAGGAGATGTCTCCCGCACACCGATGTATTTTTTTAGTAGGAGAAATTGTACATATGGAAAGAATGGAATGGGAACGGCTTCTCTCTGTACAGCGGGAGCGGGGGAGCTCCGGCCGCCGGCGTTCAACGGATCTCAGGAGCGAGTTTGAGAAGGATTATCACAGGATCATCGGCAGTGCATCGTTCCGCCGTCTGCAGGACAAGACGCAGGTGTTCCCTCTGGATAAGAGCGATTTTATCAGGACGAGGCTTACGCATTCCCTGGAGGTGGCGTCTTTCGGCAAATCGCTCGGACAGAACATCGGAGAGAATATCCTGACATACCGCAGGGATCACGGATTTACGCCGAAGATGCGGGAGGATATTTCCCACATCCTTGAGTGCGCCGGCCTGATCCACGATATCGGGAATCCGCCCTTCGGACATTTCGGCGAGCTGGCGATCCGGGAGTGGTTCCGCCGGAACCTGCCGAAGCTCACATTCCGCGGACAGCTTGTAGAAAAGATGCTCTCGGAACAGATGAAGCAGGACTTCTATCATTTTGAGGGAAATGCGCAGGCGCTCCGTCTGGTGACCAGGCTCCACTATCTGGTGGATGAGTATGGGATGAACCTGACCTACGGGCTGCTTAACACGATCATAAAATATCCGGTGCCCTCCACAGAGATCAGTCCACACAGCTCGAATATCAGGGACAGGAAGATGGGATACTACTATGCTGACCGGGAGATATTTGAGAAGATAACGGCTGTAACGGGGACGGGAAACCGGCGGCATCCGCTGACCTTTATCCTCGAGGCGGCAGATGATCTCGCCTATAAGACGGCGGATATCGAGGACGCTTTCGTGAAAGGCTTTATCACATATTATACGCTGGAAAAGGAGCTGGAAGAGCTGGAGCGGGACCATGCGGAGATCTATGACGATACGACGTTCCGGCCTCTTGAAAAGCTGCGCCGGCTCCGCGCCAGGGGACTCGAAAAGAGTGTGGACAGCCCGGAGTCCTATGCGGTGAAAAACTGGATCGTGAGCGCGCAGGGATTCCTCATCAGCTGTGCGACTTACGGTTTTACATCCAATTATGACGCGATCATGGAGGGGGAGTACGAACATGATCTGTTTTACGGGACCTTCGGAGCGCCGCTCATGGATCTGCTGGGAGATATGGCGCACCGGCACGTTTTCTCCACCAGTGCGATCTACAAGATGGAGCTTACTGAGTCAGCGATCCTGAATTTCCTTATGGACAGGCTGGTGCGCGCCGTGCTGAACTACGACACGCAGGAGAACCAGGACTCCATAGACAGCCGGATCGTTTCCCTGATCTCGGATAATTATAAGAATGCATACCGGCTCCATTCGGAGGGGAAGAGCGAGGCGGAAAAACTGTATCTCCGCCTGCTCCTCGTGACAGACTATGTGTGCGGCATGACGGACAGCTACGCTAAGCGGCTGTACCAGGAGATGAACGGGATCATCTAGCCGGTCCGTCGGAATCGAGATAGCGGCACCAATGGCCGAAATCTGCTCCGTCGTTCCGCTCATCCTCAGAGAGTCCGAGCATCGGAGCGTAGGAGCGGGTAAACTGAGGAAAGCCGAACAGGTCTGCCGCCCGCGCTTCGCGGACATCGTATATGCCGGGGACGCCGAGCCACACATGACCATCTTCTTCCACAAGAAGGAGGTGGTTATAATTATGGTATCCGTGGAGGAGGAAGCTGTTGTTGGCGAGGAACCAGAAACGCCGCGGCAGCTTCGAGATTTCCGAGCGCTCGATCTTCCTTGCGGTGGGAGAGCTGCGGTCCTGGCCGGGAGGCGCGCTGCCCTGCTCTGAGGCCTGCAGAGTGTGAGCCCTGTCCTGCCGGCTCTCTTCGAAGAGGGGAGCGGACGGAGGAACGTCCGGCAATCCGCCGTCATCCGCGGGAGCGGCGGTATCCTCCGAAGTGGAGCTTTCTCCGGGCGGGAGAATGTTCTCAGGGGGGAGGGCCTCTGTGGGCGGAAGCGCGCTCTCGGAGGAAATGGACTCCTCGGGTGGAAGCGTGCTCTCCGGTGAAACGGATTCCGCGGGGGGAAGCGTGCTCTCAGGGAAAACGGATTCCGCGGGGGGAAGGCTGTTCTCCGGAGCGGGAGCTTCCTCCGGTTCAGTCGGGACAGCGGCATCTGAGCTGTCTGCGGTATCGGCATTGCCTTCATCGGGCGCCTCCGGCTGCTCTCCGGCAGCCGGCTCGTCATTTTCTTCCTCCGGCGGGCGCAGATGACTGAGATCCGCGTCGAAGCTGTTCTCGGACGCTGCCCAGAAGACGGAGTCCCGGCTGCCGGGCAGGCGGATGAGAAATCCGTCGATCCCTGAGAGGGACCTCCGTTCGGGAAAATGAGATTCAGATATCGGGAGGCGCACGGAGACAGAGCGGCCGAAGCAGGTCAGCGAGGCGATCGGCACGCCGATCATGTCATGGCCGTGCAGATAGAATGCGTAGAGGTCCAGAGCGGCACCATTTCCGACGGGGATCCCGCGGACATGGATCTGCAGGATGCAGGACTGGTAGTGCCTTGTGATCTTGAGGAACCCGACGTTCCTTTTGCGCTGTTTATTTTCATATTCATATACATAACAAATACCGGGATTCATAAAGTATACCTCTGGTCTTGTCTCTTTTATGTTTAGTCTATTCAGAGCAGAGGTGAAAAAGAACCACCAGGAGGCAGAAAGAGAGATGGAAGAGATTGTCCTGAGTACAGAACAGACAGATATAAAATTCATGAAGGAGGCCATAAGGCAGGCGAAGAAGGCGTACAAGCTGGATGAGACGCCTATCGGATGCGTGATCGTCCATGAGGGAAAGGTCATAGCCCGAGGATACAATCGGAGAAATACAGATAAGAGCCCTCTCGCCCATGCGGAGATCACGGCGATCCGGAAGGCGAGCAGGAAGCTGGGAGACTGGCGGCTGGAAGAGTGCACCCTGTATGTGACGCTGGAGCCGTGCCAAATGTGTGCCGGAGCGATCGTTCAGTCGAGGATCCCGCGGGTGGTGATCGGATGCATGAATCCGAAGGCTGGATGCGCGGGTTCGGTCCTGAATCTGCTCCAGGTGGAGCGGTTCAATCATCAGGCAGAGATCGAGACAGGCGTGCTTGAGGAAGAGTGCAGCGGACTGATGAAGCAGTTTTTTAAGGAGCTGAGGGAGAGGAAAAAGCGGGAGAAGGAGTGCGGATGATCCATGGACGCGGCATAGCCGGCGGGGAAAGAAATCGGAAGCTGTTCAACAGATTCCGGGGATCTGAACGAAATCAGGGCAGAAAAAAACAGCGGAAGATAAAATTCCGCTGCATTTGCTCTTTTTACGTGCATTGCGCTTCGAACTAGGCTATCAGACGTTACCCCGGCAGTTAACTCAGCCCAGGCACCCTCACGGCACCCGGAAGGTTCTGCTTAGTGCTGCTCCGTTCCCGACCTGACACGGTTCACAGATTCCCGTCGCGTGAGACCCAGACCTCAACGCCACTTACCGGGGGCAGCTCTGCCGGCTGTCGCCCTCCGCGCAATATCACCCCTGCTATAGCGGATTGCAGGTACAAGGTACCGCTAACACCCCGGCTGCACGAGTCTTAATTGTACATGGTTTTTCCCGAAATGTCAATGCATGGCGGCGTTTTTTTGCCTGTCGGGCAGCAGCCGCAGAAGCGCATGTGCGCGGTTTCTCGGATGGCGCGGGATGAACCGTTACTTTACTTAGAGCATGAAATATAGTAAAATCTTCAATTGGGGACGTAGTGAAATTCAATTCCACTACGTCCCCAATTGAAAATGACTGTGTCCCAAAGTGGAAATAGATCAACCGACGGAGTTAAAGTAAAATGAACATCATCCTTGCTGCAATCAACGCAAAATACATTCATTCCAACCTTGCCGTGTACAGCCTCCGGGCTTTTGTCCCCCGCTATGAGGAGGAAATACGGATCAAGGAGTATACAATAAATCAACCTCTGGACGACATGCTCATGGATCTGTATGAAGCTCATCCGGATGTCGTCTGCTTTTCCTGCTATCTGTGGAACATCCAGTATGTGGAGCAGGTCATCACAGAGCTTGCGAAGGTCCTGCCGGATACCCAGATCTGGCTCGGCGGACCGGAGGTCTCCTACGACGCCCCTGAGATGCTGAGGAAATATCCCATGATCAGCGGCATCATGTGCGGGGAAGGAGAAGAGAACTTCCGGGAGCTGGCGGAGCATTTCCATGGGGAAGGAAAAGGACTGCGCGATATTAAGGGAATCGTTTTCAGGGACAGAGATGGGGCTGTCATACAGAATGAGAGCCGTCCGGTGATGGATCTGAACAAGATTCCGTTTGTGTATGAGGATATTGAGAATTTCAAGAACCGGATCATCTATTATGAGTCGAGCCGCGGCTGCCCCTTTTCGTGCAGCTATTGTCTGTCCTCGATCGATAAATGCCTGCGGTTCCGCGATATCGGGCTTGTGGAGAGAGAGCTGCAGTTTTTCATCGATCATGAGGTCCCGCAGGTGAAGTTCGTGGACCGGACCTTCAACTGCCGGCATGACCATGCCATGGCTGTATGGTCCTATATCATGGAGCACGACAGGGGGAAGACAAACTTTCACTTTGAGATCGCGGCAGATCTGCTGAATGAGGAAGAAATCCGTCTGATCAACAGTATGAGGCCCGGGCTCATCCAGCTTGAGATCGGCGTTCAGTCCGCGAATCCGCAGACGATCCGGGAAATCTTCAGGAGGATGGATCTTGAGAAGGTGCGGGTCAATACGGCGCGCATCCGAGAGAGAGGAAACGTACATCAGCACCTGGACCTGATCGCCGGGCTGCCCTACGAGGGGATCCAGAGCTTTGCGTCCTCCTTCAACGAAGTCTATGCCATGAAGCCGGAGCAGCTCCAGCTCGGATTCCTGAAGGTGCTCAAGGGCTCCCTGATGCATGAGCGGGCGGCAGAATACGGGATCCTTTACCAGGACCGGGCGCCCTATGAGGTGCTCTCGACCCGCTGGCTCTCTTATGGGGAGATCATCCGTCTGAAAAAGATCGAAGAGATGGTAGAGGTCTATTATAACAGCGCGCAGTTTACGAATACGCTCCGCAGGCTGGAGAAGCATTTTCCCTCGCCGTTTGCGATGTATGAGGCGCTGGGAGCATATTATGAAAGAAACGGCCTGTCCGGGATCAGCCATTCACGGATCGCAAGATACGAGATCCTGTACCGCTTCATCCTGGAAAGCGGTGCAGAAAATCCGGAAGAATACTGTCAGTGGTTGACATTGGACCTGTATTTGAGAGATAATGTGAAAAACCGTCCGGCATTTCTGGGAGAAAGCACTGTGAAAAAGGAAGAAGCAGCGGATTTCTATAAGAGAGAGGCCGAGGAGCACAGATTCCTGCAGGGATATGAGGGATATGACAGCCGTCAGATGCGCAAGATGACGCATCTTGAGAGGATCAGCGGGGAGCTCTTGCTGTTTGACTACAGGAACCGCAGCCCTCTGACCGGAGACGCGGCAGTATTCCGTATCCCGCCGGCGGATCATGAGAAAGAAGGAAAGTGAAAGTATGAATCTGTATGATAAGAAGACAAGAAGGATCGTATCGATCCTGATCCTCGTGCTCATCGTGGCTATGGTCGCGACGATGGTGATCCCGTATCTGGTATAAGCTCCGGATGCACAGCAGGAGAGGACATCTTAAGAACAGGAAAGGAAGTCTGAGAAATGGCGATGAAACCGGGAAATCTGTCTCAGACCGCGTGGAGGCGGTCTGTGGGAAAACAATTTCATGATCAGAAGTCAGAGACAGTCTCCGGGCTTTCCCGGGAAGGACGATATTCGTCTCTCGCGATGCCTTCCGGCGGATATGCAGTGTGGGCGGATGCCGTGAAGGAAGGGAACTCCGGGAGGACTGCCTACTATGCCGTGCTGGAGGCTGCGGGAAATGTGGCTGCCGGCGGCGCGGTCCCTTCGGCTGTTTCGGCGCAGATCCTTCTCTCCCCGGAAGCGGAGGAAGAGGAGCTCAGGGAGCTCACGGCAGGGATCAGAGCCGCTTGTGATGAGATGTGCCTTAAGGCGTCCTGCATACAGGGAGAGGTTTCCCATGCGGTGAGGAGGAGTACGGCCGCGGTCACTGTTACAGGGGCAGCAGAACATGCCCCGGAAGAGCGGGTGCATCCCGGGCAGGAGATCCTGCTCTGCGGATGTACGGGACTGGAGGGGACGCTCCGGATCCTGGACGAGGCGGAAGATGAGCTGCGGTCAAGATTCGTGCCGTCTTTTCTCGCCGGGGCAAAAGCGGCGGGAAGTGAACTCGTCCTGCCGCAGACTCTGGCAGGAGCGCTGGCGCTGAGATCTCCCGGCGGAGAGCGGCTGGTCACGGCGGCGCGCCAGATCGGGAGCGGCGGCATCCTGGCGGCTCTGTGGGATCTGGCAGAAGCCGCGCAGATCGGTCTCGAGGTGGATATGTCCCTCATGACGCTGCGGCAGGAGACCGTGGAGATCTGTGAGTTCTTCCAGCTCAATCCCTACCAGATGACATCGGCGGGCAGCTTTCTGCTCGCGGTGGATCACGCGGAAGAAGTGATCGCGGTACTGGAGGGGGCCGGCGCGCGAGCCGGAAGGCTTGGGGTCGCCAAAGCGCAGAAAGCGCGGGTGATCACAAGCGGAGAAGAGGTAAGATATCTGGACCGTCCCGCACCGGATGAACTGATGCGGTGGCAGGGGACGCGTCCTGTTTAGCGGATAAACAGGCAGAGAAGGCTCTGCCGATGTGATTTTGATTGAATGGCAGGAGGTAATCGATGATGAATGAGAAAAAAGAGGCTCTTCGGCTGGAGATCCTGAGATATATTGAGAAGCACAGCCGTGTAGAACTGGGAGAACTTGCAGTACTGCTCGGAGTTGAGGAGACAGATGTTGCGAATGAGATGGCGGAGATGGAGAAAGAGAAGATCATCTGTGGATACCATACTCTGATCGACTGGGACAAGACAGGCGTGGAGATGGTGACCGCGCTGATCGAGGTCCGCGTCACGCCTCAGAGAGACCGGGGATTTGACCGGATCGCGGAGCGGATCTATAACTATCCGGAGGTGTCGGCAGTATATCTTATCTCCGGCAGCTATGACCTTCTCGTGACTCTGGAGGGGCGGACGCTCAAGGAGGTGTCGCGCTTTGTGTCCGAGAAGCTCTCTCCGATCGACGAGGTGCTCAGTACTGCGACACATTTCATACTTAAGAAATACAAAGACCACGGTACAATCATGGTGCCGAAGAAAGAGTCGGAAAGGATGCTGGTGACGCCGTAATGAGAAATCCATTATCAAAGAAGATCATAGATATCCAGCCCTCCGGCATCCGGAAGTTCTTCGATGTGGCAAATGAGATGAAGGATGCGATCTCCCTCGGTGTCGGAGAACCGGATTTTGACACGCCGTGGCGGATCCGCGAGGAAGGAATCTTCTCCCTGGAGAGGGGAAGGACGTTTTATACATCCAATGCAGGTCTTCAGGAGCTGCGGAATGAGATCTGCAAATATCTTGAGAGAAAGATCGGAGTCTCTTATGATCCGAAGAAAGAGACGCTTGTCACAGTCGGCGGAAGCGAGGCGATCGACATCGGCCTGCGCTGCATGCTGGATCCGGGGGATGAGGTGCTCCTCCCGCAGCCAAGCTATGTATCCTATCTTCCGTGCACCGTGATGGCGGACGGAGTGCCGGTGATCATTCCTCTGAAGAGCGAGAATGAATTTAAGCTGACGGTGGAGGAGCTGGAAGAGCATACAACTCCGAAGACGAAGGTGCTCATCATGCCGTTCCCGAACAACCCGACGGGATCGATCATGACGCGTGAGGATCTGGAGCCGATCGCTGAGTTTGTGAAGGAGCATGATTTGTACGTGCTCTCTGACGAAATTTATTCAGAGCTGACCTACGGCACGGAGCACGTTTCTATCGCGAGCCTTCCGGGGATGCGCGAGCGGACGATCGTCATCAACGGATTTTCTAAAGGCTTCGCCATGACCGGCTGGAGGCTGGGCTACTGCTGCGGTCCGGAAAATATTATCGAGCAGATGATCAAGCTCCATCAGTTTGCGATCATGTGCGCGCCCACGACCAGCCAGTACGCGGCTGTGGAGGGGCTGCGCAGCTGCGAGGATGAAGTGCAGGAGATGAGAAAATCCTACGATCAGAGAAGACGCTTCCTTATGAATGAATTCAAGCGGATGGGCCTTGAGTGCTTTGAGCCATACGGCGCGTTCTATGTATTCCCGAGCATCCGGGAGTTCGGCATGACGTCGGAAGAGTTTGCCACCAGGCTTCTGGAGGAGGAGAAAGTGGCTGTTGTCCCGGGAAGCGCATTCGGAGAGTGCGGCGAAGGGTTCCTCAGGATCTCTTACGCCTATTCTTTAGACGAGCTGAAGGAAGCGCTCGGGCGCGTCGACAGATTCATCCGGCGGCTACGCGGCGAAGAGCAGTGAGAAAAGAAAGGTTTACGCACAGAGGAGCTATGCCTCTGTGCGTCTTACATTTTGTGAAAAGGAGAAAGGTCAGATGCTGAATATCGTGCTTCTCGAGCCGGAGATACCGGCAAATACCGGAAATATAGGGAGGACCTGCGTCGCCACGGGGACAAGGCTCCATCTCATCGAGCCTCTTGGCTTCAGCCTGTCAGAAAAAGCGCTGAAGCGGGCCGGGATGGACTACTGGAAGGATCTGGATGTGACCACATACATCGATTATCAGGATTTCCTTGAGAAGAATCCGGGAGCGAAGATCTACATGGCCACGACGAAGGCGCGGAAGGTCTACACAGAAGCTGAGTATGAGCCGGACTGCTATATCATGTTCGGCAAGGAGAGCGCAGGGATCCCGGAGGAGATCCTGCTGGAGAATCAGGAGAACTGTGTGAGGATTCCGATGATCGGCGGCATCCGTTCCCTGAACCTGGGAAATTCGGTGGCGGTCATACTTTATGAGGCGCTGCGGCAGAACGGCTTCGCGGGGATGAATCTGGAGGGAAATCTGCACAGGCTGGAATGGAAATAGAAGGTTTGGAATACCATATAGACGAGGAGGCAGGCGATGAACTCGCCTGCCTCCTTGTCTATCTATAGAGTGATCCGAATCGATGGAAATGCCGAAAATGCGGATTTAACGGACTGCCATTAATCCGGCTGATGAAGAATGATATTTTATAAGCAGAATTAATAAAAGAAGAAAGAAAAAGTGATAAATATTTGAAATATATACCATTTAGGTATATAATACCGATAAAACATTTATAAAAAATGCACAAAAAGCAGAGCGGCGTTTGAATCTGCATGAAGCCGGCAGGATTGGTAAAGCTAAGTAGATGGAAAGAAATTATCAGGAAGAACGAAGTCACAGAGAACAAAAAGGCTGTTGATGCGGGGCTGATAAGGGCGCGGCGGAGGACGGCACAGAAAGGCGGTGGAGATGCTATGGTAGAAGAGACGATCCAGACGATCCGCGAGACAGAGAAAAAGGCGGAGGAGATCGTTAAGGAGGCCGGCAGGGAGAGAGAAAGACTTCTTGCAGAAGCAAAAGAGAAGGCTGCGGACCTGAAGGAGGAGGTCATCAGAAAAGCTCAGAAAGCAGCGGAGGCTTCGGCTGCTGAAGCGAAGGAGAAAGCAGCTGAGGCAGAGAAGCGGGCTGCGGAAGGTCTGGAACAGGAGATCGGGCAGCTGAAGGCTTCCGCGAAGGAGAAGGAACAGCAGGCAGTTGACTATGTCATATCCCATCTGGTCTGAGACCGGACGGATGAAGAGAATGCTTATGAAGAAAAGGAGGGGATAAGACTATGGCGGTACTCGAGATGCAGAGGATCAGCATCTGTGCCCTGAAAAAAGACCGGAAATTTATTTTGGAGAAGCTGCAGAGTCTCGGTGTGCTGGAAGTGGATCACGTGATCGGCGAAGACGAGGATTTTAAGAAGATGGACACCGCGGGCAGGCGCCAGGGATTTGAGAAAGCAGCAGTCTCTGCGGATCAGGCGCTGGAGCTCCTGGAGAAATACGTGCCTGAGAAAAAGTCCATGTTCGCGGCGCTTGAGGGAAAGACTCTGATCGAGCCGGAGCAGGAACGCCGTGTCCGGGAAGAGCGGAGAGATATCCTGAGAGCTGCAAGAGAGATCTACGAGCTTGACAGGCAGCGGGCAGAGGAGCTCGCCCAGATCGCGAAGCTTGAGAACAGCATCGAGAGCCTGACGCCGTGGCTCGGGCTGGACGTCCCGATGAGAGGCGGCGGCACCCGGCGGACGGCGATGCTCATTGGCACGATGCCAGGAGAGACGACATTGGAGAGCATCCACGCGGTGCTGGAGGAGAAAGCGCCCGGCATCAGCGGTGCGGATGTGCATGTGGTCTCGGAGGAGCAGAGCGCGGTCTGTCTTGCCCTGATCTGTCTGAAGGAGGACGCAGCTTCTGTGGAGGAAGCGCTGCGGAGCGCAGGATTTGCCAAACCCGCCCAGATGTGGGACGGCGTCCCCGCGGAGGAGAAGAAGGCTCTGGAGGCACAGATCGGAGAGAGCAGGACCAGGATCGCAGAGATCGAGAAGAAGATCGCAGGATACGCGGAACAGCGGGAGAAGCTGAAGATAGTGGCGGATTACTATCGAGTCCGGGCGGAGAAATATGCCGTGCTCGGGCAGCTCCCCCAGTCGGAGAGGACGTTCGTCATAAGCGGATACATCCCGAAATGTGCGGCCGGCCGTGTGGCGGACTATCTGTCGGAGCACTATGACTGCGCGGTGGATGTGGAGGATCTGAAGGAGGACGAAGAGCCGCCGGTGATTCTGAAGAATAATCCCTTCTCGGCAAGCATGGAGGGAGTCGTGGAGTCCTACGGGCTGCCGGTCAAAGGGGAGATCGATCCGACGACGGTCATGTCGTTTTTCTACGTGTTCTTTTTCGGGATGATGCTCTCAGATGCGGCTTACGGGCTGATCGTGGCGGTGGTCTGCGGCGTCCTTGTGTGGAAGTTCCCGCGCATGTCGCCAGGGATGAAGAAGTCGCTGAAACTGTTTTTTTACTGCGGGCTCTCGACCATTGTGTGGGGCGTCCTTTTCGGAGGATATTTCGGCAATATCGTGGATATCGTGTCGGAGAAATTCTTCGGGACGAAAATTACCGCTCCGGCGCTCTGGTTTATCCCGCTGGATGAACCGATGAAGCTGCTGCTCTACTCGCTGCTCTTCGGCGTCATCCATCTGTTTACAGGGCTGGCGATCAAAGGATACCTTTGTCTGAAGGACGGGAAGGTCATGGATTTCTTCTGTGACGTGGTGCTCTGGTTCATGCTCCTGATCGGGCTGATCCTGATGTTCCTGCCGAGCGATCTGTTCGCATCGATCGCACAGATGAAGATCGTTTTCCCGGAGGCGCTGAACACGCTGGCGAAGATCCTTGCCGCGGCAGGGGCGATCGGGATCGTGCTCATGTCGGGGCGGTCGAACAGGAACCCGGCGCTTCGGATCGCGCTCGGCGCATACGACCTTTACAATGTCACCGGCTGGCTGAGCGATGTGCTCTCCTACTCGCGTCTTCTGGCGCTGGGACTGGCGACAGGTGTCATCGCATCGGTCATCAACCAGATGGGAAGCATGCTCCCCAACAATGTGATCGGGGTCATCTTTTTCATCATCATTTTTATCGTGGGGCATTCCATGAACCTGGCGATCAACCTGCTGGGGGCCTACGTGCACACGAACAGACTGCAGTTCGTGGAATTTTTCGGAAAGTTTTATGAGGGAGGCGGACGTCCGTTCCATCCCTTCAGGGAAAATACAAAATATGCAGAGGTTAAGGAGGAAACAATATCATGAGTGAATTAGGAATTGTGTATGCATTACTTGGAGCGGCGGCTGCTGTTCTCCTTTCAGGTACTGGCTCTGCCATCGGCGTCGGCATCGCCGGACAGGCAGCGTCGGGCGTTGTCACGGAAGACCCGAGTAAATTCGCGAAAGTGCTGATCATCCAGCTCCTTCCTGGTACACAGGGACTCTACGGACTTTTGATCGGATTCATCACGCTGTCCAAGATCGGCGTGCTGGGCGGAGGACTCGCAGATCTCTCTGTGCAGACGGGGCTTCTGATCCTGGCGGCATGTCTGCCGATCGGCGTGGTAGGACTTCTCTCCGCCATCGCTCAGGGCAAGACAGCGGCCGCAGCGATCGGGATCGTGGCGAAGAAACCGGATCAGTTCGGTAAGGCGATGCTCTTCCCGGCTATGGTTGAGACGTATGCGATCCTCGCGCTCCTGATCTCCTTCCTGTCTGTTACGGGAATCCAGGTATAGACGGTTCCGGGCTGAGACCGCTGCGGCGGCTTGAGCCGGACTCAGAGTGTGACAGAAAAGGAGATGATCGAGATGAGTGGATTGGACAAGATGAAAGCCCGGATCCTGGAGGAGGCGGAGAACGCAGCCCGGGACATCCTTGACAAAGCCGGAAAAGAGGCGGACCGGATCCTGAGAGAAGCCGGGGAGGAAGCAGACGCGGCCGCGGCTGAGACCGCTGCCGGGGCGGCGCGCGGCGCGCAGAAGTATGAAAGGCGCGCAGAGTCCGCCGCGGATATGCGAAGGAAGCAGGCGATCCTCTCTGCGAAGCAGGAAGTGATCCGCGGAGTTCTCCGAAAAGCCTATGAGGAGATCCTGGATCTGGACGACGAAAAATATTTTGAGATGATGGAAAAGCTGCTGGAGCAGAACGTTTTCCCGGAAGCAGGAGAGATCCGCTTCAACGGGCGCGACCACGAGCGCATGCCGGAAGGATTCTCCGGACGAATCCGGACGATCGCCGCGGCGAAGGGGGGCAGCCTTACATTGTCTGATGAGCCGCTGGAGGCGGACGGAGGATTCCTCCTTGCCTACGGCGGGATTGAGGAAAACTGTACGCTGAAAGCAGTATTCAGTGCCAAAAGAGAAGAATTATCAGATCAGGTGAACAGGATGCTGTTCGGATAGAGCAGGGCCGGTAAGGAGGGTTGGTTTTGAGCAATACAAAATATACTTACGCGGTCGCAAGGATACGCGCCCTTGAGACCTCTCTGCTGAATGATGCCGTTATCGGGCAGCTTCTCGCATGCGGCACGGCAGAGCAGGCTCTGCAGCTTCTGATCGACAGAGGCTGGGGCGATCCGTCTGCAGAAAACGACATGGAGTCTGTCCTAAAATGCGAGGAGGAGAAGACGTGGCAGGTGATCCGGGACGTGGCGCCGGATATGAGTGTCTTCGATGTGCTCTTGTATCCCAGGCTTTACCACAATCTGAAGGCAGCGGTGAAGGCAGTCTGCGCCGGGGTGAAGAATCCCCGCATCTTCTATGATGACTGCCCGATCCCGGGAGAAGAGATGATGCGGATCGTCGAGGGCAAAGAGTTCTCGCGGCTCCCGGGGAATATGTCCCGGACTGCGCAGGAGGCGATGGATATCCTTCTCCACACCGGAGACGGACAGCTCTGCGATATCTGTGTGGATAAAGCGGCGCTGGAAGCGGCCGCTGAAGCGGGAAAGCGTTCGGGGGAGCGGATCATCGAGGAATATGCCGACACGACTGTGGCGATCGCGGACATCAAGATTGCGGTGCGCGCCCAGAAGACGGGGAAATCCGCGGAGTTTATGCGCAGCGCCATGGCGGAGTGCAGCAGCCTGAATGTGGGACAGCTGATCCGTGCGGCCCTGGCAGGCGAGGATGAGATCGCACAGTATCTGCAGGAGACCTCCTACGCGGGCGGAGCGGAGGCGCTCAAGACATCGCCGTCGGCGTTCGAGCGCTGGTGCGACAACCGGATGATAGAGACGATGAAGCCGCAGAAATACGAGACATTTTCTGTCGGCCCCCTGCTGGGGTATCTGATCGCGAGGGAGAATGAGATTAAGACAGTTCGGATCATTCTGACCGGAAAACAAAACGGATTTTCGGACGATGCGATCCGGGAAAGGATAAGGGAGATGTATGTATAAGATTGCAGTGATGGGCGATTATGACAGTATCTACGGCTTCGCCACCCTCGGTCTTTTTGTCTGCCCTGTCAGGACCCGGGAGGAAGCGAGAGAGAAGCTGCATGAGCTCGCCGAAGGAGAGTACGGGATCATCTATATCACCGAGGCGGCGGCAGCACAGATCGGACCGGAGATCGAGGCGTACCGTGACAGAACGGTTCCGGCGATCATACAGATACCGGGCGTGTCCGGGAATACCGGCGCCGGTGTGGAAGGCGTGAGAAAGACCGTGGAGCAGGCGGTCGGGTCAGATATTCTGTTTGGAGGAGTAAGCGAATGAGCACAGGAGTTATCAAAAAAGTCGCAGGACCTCTTGTCATAGCAGAGGGAATGCGGGATGCAAATATGTTCGACGTGGTGCGTGTGTCAAAGCAGCGTCTGATCGGCGAGATCATTGAGATGCACGGCGACGAGGCGTCGATCCAGGTATATGAAGAGACCTCAGGTCTGGGACCGGGGGAGCCAGTGGAGTCGATGGAGGTTCCCATGTCCGTTGAGCTGGGACCGGGACTGATCACGAGCATTTACGACGGGATCCAGAGACCGCTGGATGATATCATGAAGATCTCAGGGAACAACCTGAAAAGAGGCGTGGAAGTGCCGTCCCTGAAGAGGGATCTGAAGTGGGAGTTTGTCCCTGCGGTGAAGGCGGGAGACGAGGTGGAGCCCGGAGATGTGATCGGCACGGTGCAGGAGACCGCGCTGGTGCAGCAGAAGATCATGGTCCCGTACGGGATCAAGGGAACGATCAAGGAGATACGGGCAGGAAGCTTCACTGTCGAGGAAGTCGTTGCCATCGTTGCGGCGGAAGACGGGGAGAAGGAGCTTACGCTGATGCAGAGATGGCCGGTGCGCCGGGGGCGTCCGTATAAGAAGAAGCTTCCGCCGAAGATGCCTCTTGTCACAGGGCAGAGAGTCATCGACACCTTCTTCCCGATCGCCAAGGGCGGCGTGGCTGCAGTGCCGGGACCGTTCGGCAGCGGCAAGACCGTGATCCAGCACCAGCTGGCAAAATGGGCGGAGGCTGATATCGTGGTCTATATCGGATGCGGAGAGCGCGGGAATGAGATGACGGATGTTCTGAACGAATTTCCCGAGCTGAAGGACCCGAAGACGGGACAGCCCCTGATGCAGAGGACCGTCCTGATCGCCAACACATCGGATATGCCGGTGGCGGCCCGCGAGGCGTCGATCTATACCGGTATCACGATCGCAGAATATTTCCGGGATATGGGATATTCCGTGGCGCTGATGGCAGATTCTACATCACGCTGGGCGGAGGCGCTCCGCGAGATGTCGGGGCGTCTGGAGGAGATGCCCGGCGAGGAGGGATACCCGGCTTATCTGGGAAGCCGTCTGGCGCAGTTTTATGAGCGCGCAGGCCACGTGGTCTCACTTGGAAAAGAAGGGCGCGAGGGCGCGCTGTCCGTGATCGGCGCGGTATCGCCGCCGGGCGGAGATACTTCGGAGCCGGTGTCCCAGGCGACGCTCCGTATCGTGAAGGTGTTCTGGGGACTGGATTCAGAGCTGGCGTACAAGAGACATTTCCCCGCCATCAACTGGCTGAACAGCTACTCTCTGTATCTGGACGATATGGAGAAATGGTTTAACTCGGAAGTGGCGCCGGACTGGATGGAGGGACGCCAGAAGATGATGTCCCTGCTCCAGGAAGAGGCGGAGCTGGAAGAGATCGTCAAGATGGTAGGTATGGACGCGCTCTCGCCGGGCGACCGGCTGAAGATGGAGGCGGCGCGCTCCATCCGCGAGGATTTCCTCCATCAAAATTCCTTCCATGAGGTGGACACTTACACATCGCTCAAGAAGCAGTATATGATGATGCAGCTTGTGAATGCGTTTTACGAAAAGGCAGTGGAGGCGCTCTCGAAAGGGGCGGAGCTTAGGAAGCTGATCTCCATGCCGGTCAGAGAGCAGATCGGACGGTTTAAATATATAAAGGAGGATGCCCTCGACGAGGAGTACGCGAAGGTGCAGGAAGAACTGGATGCGCAGATCGCGGCTGCATTCAGAAAGGAGGACCGCTAAATGCCGAAGGAATACAGAACGATACAGGAGGTCGCCGGACCGCTGATGCTTGTCAAAGGCGTGGAAGGCGTGAAATATGACGAGCTGGGTGAGATCGAGCTGGCGAACGGCGAGACCAGGCGGTGCAAGGTGCTCGAGGTGAACGGGAGCGACGTGCTCGTACAGCTTTTTGAGAGCTCTACCGGGATCAACCTTTCCAACAGCAAGGTGCGTTTCCTCGGGAGGAGCATGGAGCTGGGCGTATCCGAGGATATGCTGGGCCGCGTATTCGACGGACTCGGCCGCCCCATCGACGAGGGGCCGGAGATCCTGCCGGACGCGCGCATGGATATCAACGGACTGCCCATGAACCCGGCGGCGAGGAGCTACCCGGAGGAATTTATCCAGACAGGAGTCTCTGCCATCGACGGGCTGAACACTCTTGTCCGCGGGCAGAAGCTGCCGATCTTCTCGGCGTCGGGACTTCCCCACGCGCAGCTTGCGGCGCAGATCGCCAGACAGGCAAAGGTGCTGGGAAAGGACGAAAGCTTCGCCGTTGTATTCGCGGCGATGGGAATCACGTTCGAGGAATCCAATTTCTTCGTGGAGAGCTTTCGGGAGACCGGCGCGCTGGACCGTACCGTGCTCTTTATCAATCTGGCGAACGATCCGGCGATCGAGCGTATCGCCACGCCGAAGATGGCGCTGACGGCGGCGGAGTATCTCGCATTCGAGAAGGAGATGCACGTGCTCGTCATCCTGACTGATATCACAAACTATGCAGACGCGCTGCGCGAGGTGTCTGCGGCCCGCAAGGAAGTGCCTGGGCGCCGCGGATACCCCGGATATATGTATACAGACCTGGCCTCGATCTATGAGAGAGCCGGGAGGCAGAACGGGAAGAAGGGAAGCATCACCATGATCCCGATCCTGACGATGCCGGAGGACGACAAGACCCATCCCATCCCGGACCTGACCGGATACATCACGGAGGGGCAGATCATCTTAAGCCGTGAGCTCTACAGAAAAGGGATCATGCCGCCCATCGATGTACTCCCGTCCCTCTCCCGACTGAAGGATAAGGGAATCGGAGAGGGCAAGACCCGGGCTGACCACTCTAACACTATGAACCAGCTCTTCGCAGCGTATGCGCGGGGCAAGGATGCGAAGGAGCTGATGGTCATTCTCGGAGAAGCGGCGCTGACCGAGATCGACCTGATGTACGCGAAGTTCGCAGACGCTTTTGAGCGGGAGTATGTATCCCAGGGATACACGACAGACCGCGGGATCGAAGAGACGCTGGATATCGGGTGGAAGCTCCTCAGGATGCTCCCGAGGACCGAGCTGAAGCGTATCGACGATAAATTCCTCGATAAATATTATAACGGGACTGTCCCCGAAGCGTGAGTGGAGCGGGACTGTCCCTGAAGCCCCAGGGGGCGAAAATAACTGTCCCCGCAGCGGGCGGAAGATGATCGGAAACGGAAAAGAATGTAGCGAAGGAGGCGGCATCTTTGGCGGCAAAACATGTAAATCCTACCCGGATGGAGCTGACCAGGCTCAAGAAAAAGCGTGTCACCGCGATCCGCGGACACAAGCTTTTAAAAGATAAACGGGATGAGCTGATGCGCCAGTACCTTGACCTTGTGCGGGAGAATATGACCGTGCGCAAGAGAGTGGAGGCGGGGATCAAGTCGGCGGACCGGAACTTCGTCATCGCCAAGGCGGGAATGTCCGAGGCGGCGCTCAACACAGCGCTCATGGCTCCGAAGCAGGAGGTTGAGCTCAAGGTCGGGGAGAAGAACGTTATGAGTGTTGATATCCCGACCTTTGAGTACAGTACGAGGACTGCCGACGAGAATGATATCTATTCCTATGGATTCGCCTTTACGTCGAGCGACCTGGACGGCGCGGTGAAGTCTCTTGCAGACATCCTGCCGGATATGATAAGGCTGGCGGAGTGCGAGAAGGCGTGCCAGCTCATGGCGGCGGAGATCGAGAAGACGAGGCGCCGTGTGAACGCGCTTGAGCATGTGATCATACCGGAGACGGAGGAGAATATCAAGTATATCACGATGAAGCTGGATGAGAATGAGAGAAGCACCCAGATCCGGCTGATGAAGGTGAAGGATATGATGCTCGAAGAGGCGCATCATTACAGTGAGAGAGAATAAGAGCGCATGGCAGAAGCGGGCAGGATGTCCGCTTCTGTCTGTTTTGTGTGTCTGTCCGCCTTATCTGAAAGAACTGAGGAGGAAAATCGATCAGAGCTTTTACTGCCTGTTTAACTGGCAGGATAATGATATGAACTGTCCGAAACTGGATATAAAATTTCTTTCATACATGTTATGATATAAGAAATAACGTTAGAAACGATGCGTTATCCGGGATCGCCCGGCAGGAGAGCGGACAGGACAACATATAAAGGATACTGAGAAAAGGAGGAAGCATGAGGGATATAAAAATTTTGTTTTTTGATATTGACGGGACCTTGATCGATATGGACAGAAAACAAATTTCAGAAAAAATGCTGGAGACACTGATCCGGTTAAAGGAAAGAGGGATGCTTCTCTGCCTGGCGACAGGGAGAGGCCCCATGGGGGTGCCGCATTTCCCGGGCGTGGAATTCGAGGCGTTTCTTACATACAACGGGTCCTACTGCTTCAGCGGACAGCGGACGATTTACAGCAACCCCATTCCGACCGGGGATGTGAAGCAGATCATCAAAAATGCTTCCGGGATCAACAGGCCGGTATCTGTCGCGACAAAGGACCGTCTGCTTTCGAATGGCAGGGATAGAGATCTGGAAGATTACTATGCTATTTCTAAGGCGAAATTCGTTGTTGCGGAGGATTTTGACGACGTAGTAAATCGGGAGGAAATCTATCAGCTTATGCTCGGGTGCCGTGAGAAGGATTATCCGGAGCTGCTCAAAGACGTCAGCGGCGCCAAGATCGCCGCGTGGTGGGACCGGGCGGCGGATATTATCCCGGCGGCCGCGGGAAAAGGGAACGGAATACGGAAGATCCTTGAGTATTACCACCTGGAAGCGGCAGATGCGATCGCTTTTGGAGACGGAAATAATGATATCGAGATGTTTCATGCTGTCGGCAAAGGGGTGGCGATGGAAAATGCATCAGAGCAGCTGAAGGCGGCGGCAGACGAGATCTGCGGGCATGTGGCAGAGGACGGTATTTATTATTATTGCCTGGAGCATGGCATGATATAATACAGCAGGACAGTAAAGAACGTGGCGCTGGAAGACAGGCGTCATAGCAGTGGGACATATGAAATAATGCAGGAAGATAATGAGGGCCGTCCGGCTCTGATTCAGAAAGATGAGTCAGAGCCGGACGGCTTTTGCATTTATAACCCATAACTGCTCTGAAAACCAAAAAGTACAAATTTTGTGCTAAAAAGTACAAGAATAAAAAAATTTTGCAAAATAGTACAAATTGCTGACAAAATAGTTGATTGTGGGGTGAAAATTGTAGAGTTATACTATCTAATGGCCTTTAATGAAATTTGCAAAAGGAGGAGAAAGATGAAAAAGAAATGGAGAAAAGGGATTGCCGGGGTCTGTGCGGCAGTCATGGGCGTCAGCCTGCTGCAGCCTTTCGGACTGCAGTCGTATCAAGTGCAGGCGGCCGAGGGATCTTCATCGAAGGGGCTGCAGGCGGCTGACAGCGTGAAGCAGGACCCGGATGCAAAGAAGTTCACACACAAAGAGTGGACTGGTGAAGATTATGAAAATCTGAACGGCGAGATGGTAGACGCTGAAGATGTATTCGGCATCAACCGTGAAGACCCGTCGGCAGCGATCATTCCCTATCAGGACGAAGATACGGCGGAAGGTGCCGTGTGGGCGTATAACGATAGGGAAAAGTCGGATTATTTCAAGCTTCTGAGCGGGGACGACTGGCAGCTTACAGTCGTTCAGAACCAGGATCAGGCGATGCCTCTTGTAGAGCCTGAGGACGGGAGAAAGGGATTCATGGATCCGGAGTTCGTGCCGGATGAGGAAGACGGATGGGAAGTTGTAGATGTCCCGAGAAGCTGGACGACGTATCCGGGACTTGACTTTGATTTCCCGATCTATACAAATACGGCGATGCCCTGGCAGATCGAGTACGATCCCGACGTGCAGGCGCCGTGCGCACCTGTAAACTACAGCCCGGTCGGCCTGTACCGCAAGACGTTTACAGTGAGCGACAAGATGAGGGAAGACAATAACCGCGTGTATCTGCATTTTCAGGGTGTAGAATCGGCATATTATGTCTATGTAAACGGCAGGGAAGTCGGATATGCAGAGGATTCATTCAGCGCGCACCACTTTGATATCACAGACTACCTCGTAGAAGGGGAGAACACACTGGCTGTAAAAGTACATAAGTTTTCCGATGCAGTGTGGTTTGAGGATCAGGATATGATCTATGACGGAGGTATTTTCCGTGACGTATATCTGACAGCGGAGCCGCTTGTCCAGATCAAGGACTACACAGTGGTCACAGATCTGGATGATGAGTTCCAGGATGCGGTCCTGGATCTTTCCGTAGATGTCAGGAACCTCTCCTCTCAGGCTGCGGAAGGCTGGAGCGTCGGCGTGAAAGCAGTCGGCAGAGACGGGGATGTGCTTGTGGATGCGAGCATTCCGGTCAGCCAGGTCGCATCGGCGGAGACAGGAACGTTCGAGACACAGATCCAGGTGGAGGATCCAGAGCTCTGGTCTGCGGAAGATCCGAACCTGTATGCGCTTATCCTTACGCTGAAAGATGGAAAGGGAGAAGAAGTCGAGCATGTCTCTTCACAGCTCGGATTCCGTGAGGTTACCTTTACATCCACGCAGGTAGACGAGAATTACAGTGTGACGACACAGACATGGGATTCCATGAAGATCAACGGGCAGCCGCTGCTTCTGAAGGGAACAAACCGTCATGACACAGATCCTTTCCACGGAAGGATGGTTCCGCAGGATGTGTATCTGGAAGACGTAGTGATGATGAAACAGAATAACATCAATGCGATCCGTACATCCCACTACAGCAATGACGATTATCTGTACTGGCTCTGCAATGAGTACGGTCTCTATATGATGGGTGAGACGAATATGGAATCCCACGCCATCAATCTTGTAGACGACTGGGAGAACAATAACCGTCTCCAGGCTCTGTTCTATGAGATGGGCATGGACCGCACGGAGACTGCGTACAAGCATCTGAGAAACCATCCGTCGATCATCATGTGGTCGATCGGAAATGAGATGGGATATACGTCGGATCCGAATGCGGCAGGCGGACTTTACCGGGATATGATCTGGTATTTTAAGAACAATGATCCGACCAGACCGGTCCACAGCGAAGGCCAGGGAGATCAGATGGGTGTTGACATGGGCAGCAACATGTACCCCAGTGTGGACACTGTATGGTGGAGAGCCGGAGAAGGAAAGATCCCGTATGTTATGTGCGAGTATGACCATGCAATGGGAAATTCCGTAGGCGCGTTAAAGGAGTACTGGGAGGCAGTCCGCAGCGCGGACAATATGCTTGGCGGATTCATCTGGGATTGGGTGGATCAGTCGAGAGCGACACCGCTGAGTTCTCTGGGGAACAATTATACAGTGGAGGACAAGACAGGTGCCTCGGGAACAGCATCCGGAACAGAATCCGCATGGAATGAAGACGCAGGCGAAGGCAGCATGAACGGCGGCACTTCCTTCAGCGGCTATACGATCATGGACGAGGATGAAAAGTATAATGAAGCACTGTCCGGAACAGGAAAAGCGTTTACCTTTGAGGTGATGGTAAAACCGGCGTCCACGGCTGCACACAGCGTGTTCCTCTCCAAGGGCGACAACCAGGCGGCTCTTAAGACGAACGGGGATGGCACCGGGATCGAGTTCTTCATATACGGAAATGGCTGGCAGTCATGCAGCGCTCCGTATCCGGAGAACTGGACAGGAAACTGGCACCAGATCGCAGGAACCTACGACCAGGGCGTTCTGACGCTTTATATTGATGGAGAAAAAGTCGCTGAGAATCAGGTGACAGACTACATAGCGGCATCCAGCGCTCCGGTTGGCATCGGTTATGACTCTGTATACGGAAGAAAGCTGAACGGAGAGATCTCCGTCGCAAGGATCTACGACAGAGCGCTTACCCAGGAAGAGATCCAGGCGCAGGCTTCCCTGACGCCGGGGGTTGGTCCGGACGATGAGAGCGTCGTGCTCTGGCTTGACTACGCAGACGGATATACCGCACAGGAAAGCATCGGATGGGACTACTATGCTGAAGATTATGCAAAGTCCAATCTCTATAAAGATGAGGCGGCAGGATACTATTTCGCTTACGGCGGAGACTGGGGAGATAATCCCAACAGCAACAGCTTCTGCGAGGACGGACTGATCAGTCCGGACAGGACTCCTCAGCCTGAGCTTGCAGAAGTGAAATACCAGTATCAGAACTTCTGGTTCAGTGCAGACGTCAATCAGTTAGACAGACGGGAAGTCGTTGTATACAATGAGAGCAGTTTTGACAACCTCAACGAATACGATGTGACATATCAGCTTCTGCAGAATGGACAGGTCGTAGACGAAGGAACAGTAGAGGATACAGATGTCGCTCCGAGAGAGACGAAGACGCTTTATGTGCCGTTTGAGATGCCGAAAGAGATCGAGGCGGGAAGCGAGTTCTATCTGAACCTGTCAGTGACCCTGAAAGAAGACACGAAGTGGGGCGAGGCTGGCGCAGAAATGGCTTACGGCCAGATCGAGGTGCCGGTGACAGTAGAGCAGTGCGTGCCGGAAGCAAGTGACAAAGAGATCACTGTTACAGAGGAAGCAGACGCATACCAGATTTCCGGCGAAAACTTTTCCTTTGCTGTCAGCAAAGAGACCGGTGTCATGGAAAACTATGTGTTCGACGGAGAAGAGCTGATCACAGACGGACCGGCTCCGAACTTCTGGAGAGGACGCGTGGAGAATGATACGGGTTACGACGGACGCTGGCAGAATGCCGGAAAGGACGTCCAGGTAAATGAGATCAAGGCAGAAGAGCAGGAGAACGGACAGGTTAAGATCACTGTTGCGATGACTCTTCCGAATGCGTTAAATGCAGAGCAGTCTATGATCTATACCATCAACGGAGACGGTCAGGTCACCGTGAATATGAAGATCGACGCTACGATGACAGAGATGGGAGAATATTTGAGGATCGGTTCTCTGATGACACTGCCGGAAGGATTTGAGAACGTAACCTGGTATGGAAACGGCCCGGTAGAGACATTCAACGACAGATGCAGCAATGCAAGGCAGGGAATCTATAAAAACACAGTTACTGATCTGTTCTATCCATATATGAAGGTGGACGATACAGGTACTATGACTGAGGTGAAATGGTTCGAAGTGACCAATGATGACCTGAATAACGGTCTCCTGATCGTGGCAAAGGATACTGTAGAGGCGAGTGCGCTTCACTTTACACCGGAAGATCTGGATGCGCCGACGCATCCGTACGGACTGAGCCCGAGAAAAGAGACGATCGTCAATGTCAACTATGGTTCTCTCGGAACCGGAAGCGCAACCTGCGGACCGGGAGTCCTTCCGCAGTACAGGCTGCCCAACGATCAGGCGTATGAGTGGGAATTTACACTGATGCCGGTTGCAGCGGACGCGGATGCAGATGAGATCACAGAGGCTGCGAAGCCGTACCGCGTGGTAGATTCTTTCAATAAGGATGAATACGATCAGGCCAGAGCAGATGAGATGATCTCAAAGATCGACGCTTTCGTTGTTTATTCCTACAGCCAGCTCGACGAGATCGAACAGCTGCAGGCAGAGTATGAGGAGCTGACAGACTCTCAGAAAGAGCTTGTAAATAAGGACAAGGACAGAGAAGCACTCATGAATGATTACCTGGAAGAAATCCAGGGGCTCGAGGGCAAGACTACTCTGATCATGGATCAGAGCAAGAACGGGTTTGCGATTCCTTATGAGGAAAGCGCATCCTTCACCCGGACAGAAGAGGGAATCGTCATGAGAGGAAACCTTGCGGTTCCGTTCAATGACGTGCTCGACAATGTTGTGGAAGGAGATCACTCCTTTACAGTGGAGGCCAATGTGACTCCGACTGAAAATACACAGTACAATATGATCGCCGGCAAGGGCGACCACACATGGGGACTCAGATCCAGCGCTACGAATATTGCCTTCTTTATTTTCGCAGGAGGCGGCTGGAGAAGCATCGATGTGGAGAGACCGGAATGGCTCGAGGCATCCTGGCTGGATCAGGAGCATCAGATCGCGGGAGTATATGACGCAGAGCAGGATACGATCGCGCTGTATGCAGACGGACAGCTTGTTGCGGAGCAGCAGACGGGAACGACAGAAGGTCCGGCTCATTCGGACTATCCGTTTACGATCGGAGCGTGCCCGGAGACAGGAAGAACGTCCACGGCTGATTTTGACGACATCCATGTGTACAGCAAGGCACTCAGTGCAGATGAGATCGCAGGTCAGAACGCAGAGACGCCGGCGATCACACAGGATGACCCGAGCGTAGAATTATGGGTTGATTTTGAGTCGATCCGGTTTGAAGAAAAAGGACAGATCAATGAAGTGACCCTGGATCCGGCAGAGGCTGAGATCGCACAGGGATCATACGGTGAATTTACGCTGAACGCGGACAATGATCAGGAGCAGATCACAAGCGTTGACTGGTCTGTAAGCGATATGAATGGACAGCCGGCGGCAGGAATTACTGTTGTTCCGGATGAAACGCAGTGCACACTGGCGAGAGTAGAAGTGGCAGAAGATACAGCAGCAGGTACACAGGCTGTGCTTAAGGCATCTAACGTAAATGGAAGAGAAGAGCTGGGCGCGCAGGCAGTCATTACAGTGACAGAGGCGCAGACAGTGATCGTTGATTCCGGTAAGTACGGACTGGATACGGAGGTGCCGGATACAGTAAGGTTCGTCAGGGCAGAGGACGGCACCAGCCATGCAGTACAGGGATACTTCACGGTAAACGATCCGGAACAGATCCTGAATGATGCCATGACAGGCGGAAAAGACTTTACAGTTACAGCAAGAGTTTATGTACCTGCGTCCGTAAAAGACACAAATGCAGGAATTTGGGAAGGTGGATCAAAATACAACATGATCGCCAGCCTCGGAGATGATTCGTTCGCATTCCGCATCCGCAACAATGCCGGAAATGGCGGCGGCGTGACGATCGATGCGTACGTATGCGACGGAAGCTGGGAACAGGCTTCCACAGAAGCGCTGTCAGATTCGTTCTTCGATCAGTGGCATACACTGAGCGCAGTTTATGAGACAGGTGCAGGACTGAAGATTTATGTTGACGGAGAGCTGAGCGCTGTGAACGAGGCGGCGGGAAGCATGAACGTCCAGAAAAATGACGAGAGATTTTCAGTCGGCTATGAGCCGCAGATGGCGGACAGCAGACAGTCTGAGCTGACATTTGACCAGGTGGTCGTATATGAGGACGCGCTTGATGAAGATGCGCTGAACAGTGAGCATCAGCCGTCAGAAGAGCTGGTCGCACTGTGGCTTGACTTCGGAGGCGAGCTGGAAACACCGTCTGAGGAACTGTCCACCGCAGTATTGGAATATGTCCTTGAACTGGCGGCGGATGTGGACACAGAAGGAGTGATCGACACAGTGGCTGAGGCGTTCCAGGCAGCATATGAGAGAGCGCAGCAGGTGCTTGAGGCAGCGAATGCCCAGGATCCGTCAATAACGCAGGATACGATCGATCAGGCTTGGAAGGATCTGATGGAGGCAATGCAGTATCTCTCATTCAAGAAGGGAGATAAGACGGATCTGGAGAAGGTGATCGCACTGGCAGAAGAGATGGAGCAGGCGCTGGATACCTATCTTGACGACGGAAAACAGGCGTTTACAGATGCTCTCGCAGCAGCCAGAGACGTACTTGCAGACGGAGACGCGATGCAGGATGATGTAGACGGCGCATGGAGAACACTCCTTGATTCCATGGCAGGGCTGCAGCTCAAGCCGGACAAAGACCTTCTGAAAGATCTGATCGATCAGGCAGCAGGGCTTGCAGAGGAAGACTATGAAGCAGAAGGATTCGCGCTGATGCGCGAGGCTCTGGCATCCGCCCAGGCTGTATTTGAAAATGAAAATGCAGTGCAGGAGGAAGTGACGGCGGCAGAGCAGGCTCTGAAGGGCGCTGTCGCAGCGCTGGTGCCGACAGCGGCAGAAGAGCCGGGCAGCGGCGGAACTGATGGAAACAGCGGAGCAGACGGAAATACCGGAACCGACGGAAATACTGGATCGGACGGCAGCGGCCAAACGGACAGTACCGCAGGAACGGATGATGTCAACGGAGCAGATAACGGCAAGGGAGCATCTGCTTCAGGCACGGGCAATGCGCAGAACAAAAATGCGGATGACAGCAGCGCCGCAGGAGCTGTGAAGACCGGAGATTCTGTGAATCCGATCATCTACGCAGTATTCATGGCTGCAGCTATGGCAGCGGTCATGGTGACTTTAAGGGGGAAAAAGAGAAGATAAAAAAGCTTCAGAAATAAGGAAGCGGAGAAATTGAGCTTTCAGCAGCTTTGGAGCATCGTGCCGGATCGGGCGCGGTGCTCCGAAGCTTTTTTCGTTCGGAACAGATCTGCTTTAATAATGAAAATATATTTGAGGAATCATAAAGATTTCATGAATCAGGTTGTTCCCCTCTCAAACTTATGCTATGCTATATCTGCATATTGATTATTGCATATTTACGTATGATTTGGAATAAAAGCATATAAGGAACGGCAACACTTTCATCAGGCGGTTAGGAGGAAAAATGAAACTGGACAAAGAAAATATGAGAAAAATGAGAGAACTGATCCTCTTTACGATCATCATACTGATCGCTCTTTGGAATTATAAGATGATCTTTGATGCGATCGTTTTTATCCTGGGGATCGTCTTACCGTTTCTGGTGGGAGGCGCGATTGCGTTTGTCCTGAATGTGCCGATGAGCTTTTTCGAAGAGAAAATATTTTATAACCGGCATCTGAAGGACAAGAAAATTGCGAACAGGCTTGCGCGCCCGGTCAGCCTTGTGCTGACGATTGCCGTCCTGATCGGCGTGGTAGTACTGGTCATGTTCGTTGTGATCCCTGAGCTGACGAAGACGATCCTTTCGCTGGGGAAGACGATCCAGGCTTTTGTCCCGGAGGCGCAGCGGTTTTTGGAGGAGCTGTTTACCGATAACAGCGAGATAAGGGCATGGCTGGACAGCCTGAACCTGGATGTGGATCAGATCATGAACAGCGCGGTATCCTTCTTCCAGAACGGGGCGGGAAATGTGCTCAACTCAACGGTGTCGGCCATCGGGTCGATCGTGAGCGGCGTAACGACATTTGTGATCGCCTTCGTGTTTGCCTGCTACGTGCTCCTTCAGAAGGAAAAGCTGAGAGTACAGGTGCAGAAGGTGCTGTATGCGTTCCTCCCTGATAAAAAGGTGGAGAGCGTTATGGAGGTATGCTCCCTGACGTCGAAGACGTTTTCCAGCTTCCTTGCAGGACAGTGTGTTGAAGCGCTCATACTGGGGACGATGTTCTTCGTTGTGATGAGCATCATCAATATGCCGTATGCGCTCCTGGTCGGCGTGCTCATTGCATTTACGGCGCTGATCCCGATCTTCGGAGCGTTCATCGGCTGCTTTGTCGGAGCGTTCCTGATCCTGATGGTGGATCCGCTGCAGGCGCTGATCTTCGTGATCATGTTCCTTGTGCTGCAGCAGATCGAGGGAAACTTTATCTATCCGAAGGTAGTCGGAAGCTCAGTGGGGCTGCCATCCATCTGGGTGCTGGCGGCGGTCACGATTGGCGGCAGCCTGATGGGCGTTGTGGGCATGCTGATCTTCATCCCGATCGTGTCCGTGATCTATACGCTGTTCCGATCCAGCGTGTATAAGCGGCTTAGGAAAAAGCACCGTTATGAAGCGGAGGCAGATCCGGAGCATAAGGAAGAAGAAAGAGAGGATGTTTGATCATAATAGATGGGAAAAGACTTGACTTACATCCATTTGGCGTGGTACAATACTACGGCGAATGGAAGTTAGGTCTTTTTTTTATGCCTAAAAACAGATGGCTTCGCAACCATCAGTAACACGTAGTGAATATCTTAAAAGCGAGGTGGAAGTTGTGCGCACAAGAATCACATTGGAGTGTACGGAATGCAAGAACCGTAATTACAACATGACAAAGGATAAGAAAGCTCATCCGGAACGCATGGAGACTAAGAAGTACTGCCGGTTCTGTAAATCACACACACTGCACAAGGAAACGAAGTAGTTGTCGGGAGGAAGTGGAAGTAATGGCTGAGAAGGCAAAAACTCAGAAAAAGAGCTGGTTCAAAGGACTCCAGGCAGAGTTTAAGAAGGTTATCTGGCCGGACAAGAAGACGCTTGCAAGACAGACCACTGCAGTAGTTGCAGTGTCCGTAATACTCGGCGCGTTGATCGCAGTGATCGATGTGATCCTGAGATACGGAATTGACTTTTTGGTGAAATAGTTGACCGCAGCAGAAAGGTGATTGTATGTCAGAGGCAAAATGGTATGTGGTTCATACCTATTCCGGGTATGAAAACAAAGTGAAGACGAACATTGACAAGGCGATCGAGAACCGACACATGGAAGATCAGATCCTTGAGGTCCGCGTTCCTATGGAAGAGGTCGTGGAATTGAAAAACGGCGTCCAGAGGACGGTCCAGAGGAAGATGCTTCCGGGCTATGTTATGATCCACATGATCATGAACGACGACACGTGGTATGTCGTCAGAAATACCCGCGGTGTTACCGGGTTCGTAGGACCGGGATCCAAGCCGGTCCCGCTGGAGGACAGCGAGATGGAGAACCTCGGCATCAAGCGGGACGACGTAGTCGTTGATTTTGGAGTCGGGGACACCATTACCGTTTTAAGCGGTGCATGGGAAGGCACGGTCGGCGTTGTTCAGAGCATGAACGAGCAGAAGAAGAGCCTGTCTATCAATGTTGAGCTGTTTGGCCGAGAGACTCCGGTTGAACTTAGTTTTTCAGAAGTGAAAAAAATGGATTAAGAATGAGTGGGAGGGAGCGATCCCGCCAATACCACAAGGAGGTAATTTAAAATGGCAAAAAAAGTAGAAGGTTATATCAAATTACAGATTCCTGCCGGCAAGGCAACTCCGGCACCACCGGTTGGACCTGCACTCGGACAGCACGGTGTGAACATCGTTGAATTTACAAAGCAGTTTAACGCAAGAACGGCAGATCAGGGAGATCTGATCATTCCTGTTGTTATCACTGTTTACAATGACAGAAGCTTCAGCTTCATCACAAAGACACCGCCGGCAGCAGTTCTTATCAAGAAGGCCTGCAAGATCAAATCCGGTTCAGGCGTGCCGAACAAGAACAAAGTTGCTACGATCACAAAAGAGCAGTTAAAAGAGATCGCTGAGACAAAGATGCCGGACCTGAACGCTGCTACAGTTGAGGCGGCTATGAGCATGGTGGCAGGAACATGCCGTTCCATGGGTGTCGTTGTAGAGGAATAGAGCACTGACAGTAAATTCACGAAACAGGTGGGAGGGGCAAGATCCCGCGAATACCACAAGGAGGTTATTATAAAATGAAACGAGGAAAGAAATATATCGAAGCTGCGAAACAGATCGAAAGAGGAAATCTTTACGACAAGGAAGAAGCAGTTGCATTAGTGAAAAAGGTAGCGACAGCAAAGTTTGACGAGACGATCGAAGCTCACATCAGAACAGGATGTGACGGACGTCACGCTGATCAGCAGATCCGTGGTGCGGTAGTTCTTCCGCACGGAACAGGTAAGAAGGTCCGCATCCTTGTATTTGCAAAAGACGCAAAGGCAGAGGAAGCAAAGGCAGCAGGTGCTGACTTCGTAGGCGGAGACGAGCTGATCCCGAAGATCCAGAACGAAGGATGGCTGGACTTTGATGTTGTAGTTGCTACACCGGATATGATGGGTGTTGTAGGACGTCTCGGACGTGTGCTCGGACCGAAAGGTCTCATGCCGAACCCGAAGGCTGGAACAGTTACGATGGACGTGACAAAGGCGATCAACGATATCAAAGCCGGTAAGATTGAGTACAGACTGGACAAGACAAACATTATCCATGTGCCGATTGGAAAAGCTTCCTTCACAGAGGAGCAGTTAGCGGACAACTTCCAGACGCTTATTGATGCAATCAACAAGGCAAGACCGGCAGCCGTTAAGGGACAGTTCCTTAAGAGCGTGACCCTGACATCTACGATGGGACCTGGCATCAAGGTTAACCCGATGAAGCTTGCATAATTGCATAATAAAATGATGAGAAGAGGAAACCTGTTTTACGGGTTTCCTTTTTTTCTGCCTGAAGGAATAAAAGAAGCAATTTTTTTAAATAGATGCGCAAATTTTAATAATGATGTCTGCCCGCCGTAAGGCTATAATTTCTACAAGAGAATAAGGCAGAATACTTTCATATGTTTTATGATCGAGAGCAAGATTCGGAAAAGAGGACGGTGTTTTTATGAAAACAGAATGCAGCAGTATGGACTTGTCCGGCATATGGCGTTTTGAGATGGCGGCAAAAGAGGACGCGGGCAAATTCTGCGAAACAGTGAAGCTCCCGGGAAGCATGGATGAGAACGGGAAAGGGATTGACAATACGGCAAATATTTCTCCCACATATCTGAACCGGGATCATATATATTCAGGGCCGGCTGTCTATCAGAGGAAGATCCATATCCCGGCTGAATGGGATGGGAAAAGTGTCATCCTGTTCCTGGAGCGGACGAGGAAGACAAGAGTGTGGGTCGATGAGGCTCCCATCGGCAGCGGGCAGCAGAAGAGCTATACGACGCCCCATATCTATGATCTCACCGGTTTTGTGCGGGCGGGAGAGGAACATACACTGACTGTTGAAGTGGATAATTCTCCGGAAGGGCTGCCGGAGGCAATGTATACGACCTTTGAAAAGGATTTTCCGTGGGGGCATATGGTCAGTGAGCATACGCAGACGAACTGGAACGGGATACTCGGCGAGATGAAGCTGATCGCGTTCCCGGAAGTGTACATCGCAGATCTGCAGATCCGTCCCGATACGGACAGGAGGACTGCCTGTGTGAGAGCAAGGATCAGACGCGGCAGAAATCAGGGTGCGCTGGATGGCGTGATCGAGCTTCGGGCGTCCAGTTATAATAATGAGAAAATGAGCCATGCTCCGGCAGCGCAGAAGTTTGATTTCCATATGGCAGACGGACAGGAGGAGACAGAGCTCGCGCTGGACTATCGGATGGGGGAGGGTGTTCTTCTCTGGGATGAGTTTTCGCCGACGCTTTATCGGATGACTGCGGAAGTGCGCTGGGACAAGGATGGAGATACAGAGTGTTTTACCGCGGAAGAAAGCTTCGGGATGCGGAAGTTCGAGGCGCTGTATCTCGAGGACGGCGGAAAGCAGTTCACTGTAAACGGCCGCCCGGTACAGCTTCGGGGAGAGATCAGCTGCGCTGTATTTCCGATGACGGGATATGCGCCGATGGATCTGGAATCCTGGCTTAGAGTCATGCGGATCTACAAGGACTACGGGTTCAATCATGTGCGTTTTCACACATGGGTGCCCCCGAAGGCGGCGTTCCAGGCTGCGGATCTTATGGGACTCTATGTGCAGTTCGAGCTGCCCCAGTGGGGACATAAGATGTTCGGCGATATCGACAAGGGAGATGCATCCGCGGCGGATTACTACTGGGAGGAGTCGCTGAAGATTTTTGACTGGGTGCTGAATGCGCCGTCTGCGGTCATGATGGCTCTGGGAAATGAGCTCCGTCCGGGCTTCTATTACTATGATGAGTTCCTGGCAAGGCTGAAGCAGAAGGAGCCTCAGCTTCTCTACACGGACATTGCGGGATGGTGCGCGTATACGGAGCATGTGGACTTTTCCGGATCAGTGCCCACGTACGGGGAGAACTTCCTGCACAGGGTAGATCCGTCGACAGACTGGGATCACGGGGATAATGTGAGGAAGACGCCTGTCCCGTTCCTGGCGCATGAAGTCGGGCAGCTCCAGGTATATCCGGACTATGAAGCGGATATTGCCAAATACTACGAGAAGCATTCTCTGCTGAAGCCGAGAAATCTGGAGCATTTCCGCAGGATCCTGGAAAAAGCGGGAATGGGAGACATGGATAAGAAGTTCAATCGGTCGTCAGGGGAGCTTTCGGCGATGCTGTACCGCTATATGACGGAGAGTTATCTGAGAACACCGGGAGCCGGCGGATTCCAGCTCCTGGGGCTTCAGGATTTCTCCGGGCAGGGAACAGCCCTCATCGGAATGATCGACGCCTTTATGGAAACGAAGGGGCATATCACGCCGGAAGAGTTCCGGCAGTCCTGCTCTGAGCTGGCCGTGCTTGCGAGGATCCCGAAATTTGTTTGGAAAAATGATGAGGTCTTTACCGCTGGCCTTGTGATCTCAAACTATAGTGCGGCTGATCTTCAGACATCCGTAAGATGGAGCCTGCTGAACGAGAGCGGGGAAAAGATCGCAGAGGGAATGACGGGCGTGACTGAGGCGTCACAGGGCAGAGTGACAGACGTGGGGACGATCCGGGCGGATCTGAGCGGTATTTCCCATGCTGAGCGCCTGACGCTGAGACTGGAGCTCGAGCAGATGCCGGATAAAGAGAGCGCGCCTTATGCCGCAGGCGTGAATACCTATCCGGTGTGGGTATATCCGGAGAATGCAGAAGCGTCGGAGGATTCCGGGGATATTGCGGTTTACCGGTATGCCGGCGCTGACGCTGCGGAGGATCTGGAGACGGGAAAGAAGGTGCTGATCATTTCCCGGGGGACAAAGGAGGCGCTGCCAAAGAGCAGGGCTGTGACGTTCCGTCCTGATTTCTGGAGCCCGATGTTCCACAGCGCGGACGGAGACGGATATGTGCTTGGATGCTGTATCGATGCGGGCCATCCGGTGTTCCGTGATTTCCCGACCGGAGTATTCGCCGACTGGCAGTGGTTTGACATGACGGAAGGATCACGCAGCATTCTGCTGGATGATGCTCCGGCAGGACTAAAGCCGATCGTGCAGGCAATCCCGACAATCGACCTGGGAGAAAGGCTGGGCACTCTGTTCGAGGCAAGGGCAGGCAGCGGCAGGCTGATGGTCTGCTCTCTTGACCTGCTGGATCATCCGTCGCCGGCCGCAGTGCAGCTTATGCATTCGATAAAGAGGTATATGGCTTCAGATGAATTTAAACCCGCTGCAGAGCTTGAACTGGATTTCCTACGAGAGATTCTTCCGGAAACAAACGGATCGATAGCTGCACAGGAGGAAGGTGCTCAGGCGGATGAGCTGCAAGAAGGTGGATGCGCAGGAAGCCCGGCGGACAAGACGAAGTTCTTTGAAGCGCTTGAGTATGCGGGAACGCTGAAGCAGGAGGATGATGTGACCGGATCCTGGGAGAAGTTCCAGGCGGTCTATCAGCAGGCGAAGAGCTTCGGCGCATTGACGAAGGCCACGCAGCAGGAGATGGACGAGATGACAGAGAAGCTCCTGGAAGCTGCGGCAGAGCTGACAGGAGAGCACGTTTTTGAACACTCCCGGCATCTATGAAAAACATTCCCGCAGGAATCGGGGCATGAAAGCCTTCTTTTAGATTCCTGCGGGAATGTTTTTTTGTGAAGTATTATTTGTCTCAGCGAGGGCAGGGATAGATGCGTCCCGGGCGCGTTATTCCTCTTTCAGAAAAATCGGATTCGACCATGCGGTACGCCCGCTGTGGTCGGTTATCTCCACTCTTACATAGAGCTCTTCTCCTGAAAGGCGGAACTCTCCATGGCGGAGGCTCTCGCCGCTGCGGGCAAAGAGAGAATTGCCGAAGCTCTCATATGTCACAAAATGGATCTCGCGTGCGTCAGAGCAGTCTGCCTTTACGACTCCATCCTCTGCTTCAAAGCGGTAGATCTCAGGACCGCTGGAGGAATAGAAATTTCCTTCCAGCAAAGCGCTGGTGACTGCCTCGATGGTGAGCTCCGGAGCATTTACCATGACCCATCCTCCGCAGTAGTCTTCCAGTGCAAAATGGGCGTCATCGGTTGCCACGCCCCATATCTTCCTTCCGCGGCGGAGCAGTGAATCCCAGTAGTCGATGCACAGACCGGTATGGCTCTCCACCGCGCATCCGTAATTATAGATCTCCATTGCAAAATACCCGTCCAGGTCGATGAAATCCGTCAGTTCGAGACGGGACCAGATGGGATGATTGAAGACCGCCAGATTGCCTGCCTGCCAGATCTCATCCAGCACGGTCTGCACGGATCCCAGGTCCTCCCATTTTCTCACGGGGAAGCGCTGCTTGTCTGAAAATCCGTTTTCTGCGGAGGGGTGCTCCCCGGCTGCGTGGCGTCCGATGCCGAGTATGTGGTAGATGCGCCATGGATCAGGATTGTTGCATGAGAGCTCGACTCCGGGAAGGACGAGGAAGTCCTCATCAGAAAGCTCGCGGTTGTGTGTGTACAGTTCGTGTTCTGTAAAAGCGAGGAACTGATATCCGTGGTCCTTGTATATCCGGACGATCTCGGCTGGTGTTATCCTTCCGTCAGAGTTGGTGGAGTGGGTGTGCAGGTTGCCCTTATACCAGGTCCCTTCTGTGTTAAGACCGATTTTTTTCATGGATGCTTCTTCCTTTCTTTGTTATGTCTGCTTCGATGAATCTCCGCGATACTGAGTCGGTGTAACTCCAACCCACTTTTTGAACGTGGTACAGAAACTGCTCTCGGAGTGGAATCCTGCGCTGTAACCGACATCCTTCACCGGGATCTCCGAAGATTTCAGCATGAATTTCGCGGCGGCGACCCTGGCGTTGATCAGATACTGATGGGGTGTGAAGCCCGTCTCCTTGGCAAAGCTCCTGGTAAAATGGTACGGGCTTAGGTTTGCCATATCGGCCAGATGATTGAGAGAGATCTGTTCCTGAAAATGTTCGTTGATATACGCTATGCTGTCCACGATCGCACTTGGCTGAGACGATGATTTCCTTGTCATGGGGGCAAGGAGGGAGTTCAAAAGGTCGGTGATATGACCGGATATCTCGTGCTCGATGATCGGCGATGAGGTGCGGAACAGATTGCAGATCTTGTTCATGATATGGCTGAGCGCCTTCGGGTTTTCTGGGCTCAGCACGATACCATACTGGGAAGTGATCTCGCGGTAATATTCCCGTGCAAGAGTTCCGTCAAAGTGGAGCCAGGATGCCTCCCATTCGTCGCGGCTTCCGTACTGATGAGGGCGGTAGCAGTCCAGCAGTACAAATTCTCCTTCCCTCGCGCGGCACATGGAATCGCCGGCGGCGATGTCGACGGTGCCTCGGACAATATACATGAGGAGAAAACTGTCGAATCGATCCCGCTTGATGTAGTATCCGGGCTCATAGATGAAATATCCCACATGGAGCGGGTACAGATAGAGCTTGCGGGCAAGCGTGCTGGGCACGTACACATAGTAATCCGACCGGGGCGATACTTTTTCTTCCTGGGAATGCATGGCAGCCTCCTTTGAATCTGAGTTTTCGATAAATCTATTCTAAGGTTATATCCGGCGCGTGACAAGGGTGAAAGCAATTTTTCACAACAAGAAAGCAATTTTTAGCAATGAAGAATGGCTTGTAGAATGGTAGAATTATGTGCAGGATTCATCAAGAAACCATATAAAATGCTTCGCATTATAGCAGAAAAGTATAAAAATGCGCTTTCTGATTTCCGAATCGGATAAGAAGGCTTCTGTGAACCGTGATAAAATGACAGGTGTATATTGCGAGGCAGCGGAGAGGAGGTGGAGGACGCGCAAAAACGTCATAGTGATACTGTATAAAGGAGAGATAAAATGAAGAGATCTAAAAAAGCCGGCATCGGGCTGCTGTGCCTGTGCATATGCCTGATCTGCCTGTGTGCGGGCGTCATTATTTTTATGAAAAAAGAGCCGGAAAAATTGGAATATGACGACAGAGAGTTTCAGGAGCTCCTGGATGAGAATACGCTCTTATATGAGCAGAACTTAAGGGATGCATACAGTATACCGGAGGATACAGGGGTAAAGGAATATCTTGGAGAATCATATGACGAGGAGCTCGAGAAAGAAAATGAGAAGTACATCGCACAAAGGCGTGCCGTCCAGATCCTGGCTGAACAGTACTGCGATATCGAACCTTTAGACTATGATGAACTGCATGAGCTGATGGAAAGCGAGAATGCTTCCAGGGCAGAAAAGATTGCGAACGGTGAAGTCGTATACGGCAATACGGAGTTTGATTTCCCGGAGTTCTGCACCTATTACTGGGATGAGCTTGAAAGCTCTGTCCTGGATCAGATGATGGAAGAGTCTGATATCGACAGCGCTGAGATCGAGGAGTATTACAGTAATATGGAAGAGCCTTTGTACACAGATGGAGAAAAGGTGTCATACTATCTCTATACTACGGATGGCTCTCTGCCTGATGTGAACAACGGGGAAAGAGAGAGTCTTGAGCTTACCTTTGGGGAAATCAGAGACTATATCCGGCGGTATGGGGTGGAGGAGGACGTATTTCTGAACTTTGACAAAGATCAGGTGAACTTCCTGTACAGCGAGGACGGAAAGAACGTCTACATACAGTTTGCAGAACTTGAGAAGGACACGGATCTGTCAGATGAGGAAGAGGGAATGGTCCGAAGTATGATCGTAAAAGAACAGTATGAGAAAGAGCTGGACGCAATCGTAGAAAATTGGGGTCTATGACCCGGGCAGGAGGAGAAAATGGAAAAGAGAAAAACAGAGAATACAAAAATATTCAGCCTGATACTGGCATGCGTTTGTATTCTTATCTTTGTTTTTAGCGGAATGTCTGTCAAAGCGGCAGACGAAGAACGGGTGAACATCGCGTTTGATGACCAGAGAGTAACCTACAGTGAAGGACACTGGAATAATTATGAGGACCGTCAGATGTACTCCAACACAGTGGGAAGCGCGGTGACTGTAAAGTTCAATGGAACCGGAATTGCCGTGATCGGAGGGATCGCAAAGAACGGCCCTATCGCGGAAGTGAATATTGACGACGGAGCAGTAGTCGAGGACGTGGATTTCTTCAGCGCAAGCGGCACCGGCTCCGCGGGGACGGTCTATGAGAAGAGAGGGCTGGAGGACGGAGAACATACAATGGTCCTCACCTTTACAGACAGGTACAATCCGGCGTACGGCGGCGGATTCGCGGCAATGCAGATCGCGATCTTCGGATTCGAGGAGCTGCACTATTCCAACATCGAGAGAACAGTTACGGTAAACGGCGGTACTGCGGATAAAGAAGCATATCTTGCCGGCGATACAGTGACGATCACTGCAGATGAACCGGCAGCGGATGAGAGATTCGTTAAGTGGGAGTCTGAGGATGTCGATCTTGCGGATGCATATGCTGCTAGCACGACCTTCGTGATGCCGGATAAAGACGTGACAGTCAGCGCTGTTTTTGAGGAAAAGCGCACGGAGCCGGCCACATTCTACGTGGATAGTGAAAATGGAGACGACAGTGCGGACGGCATGACGCCGGAGACTGCGTGGAAGACGCTCACAAAAGTAAACGAGACACAGCTCATCGGGGGAGACCGCATTCTTCTGAAGGCGGGAAGTGTATTTGAGGATCAGGCGCTTTCTATTAAAAGCGGCGGGACAGCGGAAAATCCGATCATCATAGATATGTATGACGGAGACGTTGTCGGAGCGGAAGCAGGAGAGAGGCCTCGCATCAAAGGAAACGGAAAGAACAGCTTTGAGTATCAGGGGAATCAGATTTCCTATGGCCTGCACATTAAAAATGCTTCTCACGTACAGGTGAACAACGTGGAGATCTCCAACCAGGGAGACACCCGCAAGCTCTCAGTCGGACTTTGCGTGGAAGCTGCCGGCTGCGGTGTGATGCAGGGAGTCCACATCAATAATGTATATATCCATGATGTAAACGGAACGTATGAGGAGAAGACGCTTCCGAACGGCGGACTTTACTATGTAGTAAGCGATCACTCGAACAATACACGTTTTGACGATATCCAGGTAGTAAACAATATCGTGAAGCGTGTCAGCCGCACGGGAATCTCCGTGGGAATGACGTCATCCACTGATCTATGGGACGGACACGGCGGAATTATTCCGCAGGAAGTCCTGGATGCTTACGGACACACGAATGTACTGATCAGAAATAACTATGTGGAAGAAGCGGGCGGCGATGCGATCGTTCCGATGTTCTCGATCAAACCTGTGATCGAATACAACATCAGCAACGGAGCGAGCCAGAACACGAAACATACTTCCATGTACAATGCAGGAATCTGGCCGTGGCGCTGCGAGGATGCTGTATTCCAGTACAACGAGTGCTACGGGACGATCCTCAACGGCGACGGACAGGCTTATGACTGCGACTGGAGCCGCGGAACGATCTACCAGTACAACTACAGCCATGATAATGAAGGCGGATTTATCCTGATCTGCCAGAGCGAGGTGCTGGACAGTATCGTGAGATACAATATCAGCCAGAACGACCAGAGATGTCTGTTCCTCACATCAAACACACATAATGCAGATGTTTACAACAATACCTTCTATATCGGAGAGGGACTGGATACAGAAGTCGTAGAAGATGTGGGCGGAGTTGCTACCCTGAAGAACAATATCTTCTACAACCTCGGTACATCGACAACAACTACATGGGGAAGAAACTTCTCCTATGAGAACAATCTGTACTACGGTTATGACAGCACACCGGAGGACAGCAGAAAGATCATCGCTGATCCGATGTTTACGGATCCGGGAACAGGCGGAACAGGAGTGCTCGGCGACTCTGCGATCGATACACTGGGCGGATACCGGCTCCAGGAAGACTCACCGGCGATCGATGCCGGCCTTGAGATCGAGAACAACGGAGGAAGAGACTACTTCGGAACACCGCTTGCAGACGGAGAGACAGATATTGGTGCGGCAGAATACGCAGAGCCTGTTTCAACAGCAGTTCTGGAGTATGCGATCGAGCTTGCCGGGACAGCTGACACAGAAGGCGTAGTTCCGGCAGTGGCAGAAAAATTCAACGAGTGTCTTACAAATGCGGAAGATCTTCTTGCGAGAGTGCAGGCGGGAGATGCGTCCGTGACTCAGGATATGGTCGACGAGAGCTGGGGAGAGATGATGAGGATCATGCAGATGCTTTCGTTCAAGCAGGGAGACAAGACGGATCTGTGCAAAGTGATCGAGGCAGCGGACACCATTGATCTGGATAAATATCTGGAAGTCGGAAAGGATGAGTTCAAGGAAGCGCTCGAGGAAGCGAAAGCGGCAGCGGCTGATGAGAATGCAATGCAGGACGAAGTTGACCAGGCATGGGGCAGACTGCTGACTGCAATGGGAAATCTGCGTCTGATACCGGACAAGGATCTTCTTGAGGATCTCATCAACCAGGCGCAGGCGATCGATACTGCAGAATATACAGAGGAGTCTGTGGCAGCTTTGAACAGCGCCCTTGCAAAAGCGATCGAAGTATACAATGACGACCAGGCAGACGAGGCTCAGGTAAAAGAGGCGGAGACAGCGCTCAAGGCCTCCATGGACCAGCTTGTGAAGAACGAATCTGGCAGCGCCGGAGAAGGCAACACAGGTGATGCCGGTACAGGCTCTGACACGGGCAATGCGGACACCGGCAATGGCGCTTCAGGAAGCACAGATGATAAGAATGGAGATACCGTGCAGAATACAGGCGCTTCTCAGAATGTAAGCCGTGCGGTAAAGACCGGGGACGAGACGAATATGGTATGGCTCATTGCAATGATGGGATTCGCAGCTGTCCTGTGTGTGGCTGCGCAGAGAGCTGGACAGAGAAAGCACTAGCAGAAATACTTTCTGCCGGCAGAATAATATCCTATAAAGTTTAAAGAAGACCGGGGAGAGATCGGGAAAAAGGATCTCTTCCCGGTCTTCTTCTGCACAGAATGAGGTCCGGCCCGCAGCTTCGGTGCACGCTTTTGCCCTGATGAGGATAAAAAGAGCAATTTTTTTAAACTCAATGGCAAGAAACGCTAATGATTCCGCCGACTTATCCGGATATAATATGTATAAATACCGAATCAAAAGGAACAGGTGACTTGAGAAAGGATGAAAGAGATGAGCGAAGCGAGAATATGGGAAGAAGAGGTAGTGATCCCAACCTATGAAGTAGGAGAAGCGGATAAGAATCCGATGTTTTTGGAAAAGAGAGTATATCAGGGCAGCAGCGGAAAGGTATATCCGTATCCTACGACGGAAAGAATCAGCCGCGAGAAAACGGATAAGGTTTACCAGGCGGTGTTTCTTGAAAACGACTATATCAAGGTGATGGTCCTCCCGGAGCTCGGAGGCAGGATCCAGAGAGCCTATGACAAGACGAACGGCTATGATTTTGTGTACTATAACCATGTGATCAAGCCGGCGCTTGTCGGGCTGCTGGGCCCATGGATCTCGGGCGGCATCGAATTTAACTGGCCGCAGCACCACAGGCCGACTACGTTTATGCCGGTGGATCATCTGATCCAGGAAAATGAGGACGGCAGCAAGACGCTTCTGGTCAATGACGTGGATCAGATGTACGGGACGAAGGGGATCGCTGCGTTTACCCTCTATCCTGACAAGGCGTACATTGAGATCAAAGGCCAGCTCTACAACAGGACGGCGCTGCCCCAGACATTCCTCTGGTGGGCAAACCCGGCTGTCCCGGTAAACGACCATACACAGTCGGTCTTTCCGCCGGACGTCCATTTTGTCATGGACCACGGAAAAAGGGATGTGTCCAGATTCCCGATCGCAAAGGGCGTTTATTACAAGCATGACTACAGCGAGGGTGTAGACATTTCACGCTATAAAAACATTCCCGTTCCGACCTCCTATATGGCGGAAAAGTCGGACTATGACTTCGTCGGCGGCTATGATTATGGGAGAGAGGCGGGCATCCTGCATGTGGCGGACCACCATGTCTCGCCGGGGAAAAAGCAGTGGACATGGGGATGCGGCGACTTCGGCAAAGCCTGGGACAGGAACCTTACGGATGAGGACGGTCCGTACATTGAGCTGATGACCGGTGTGTATACAGATAATCAGCCGGATTTCACCTGGCTGAAGCCGTTTGAGGAAAAGGTGTTCAAGCAGTATTTTATGCCGTATAAAAAGGTGGGGCCGGTGAAGAACGCCACGATCCACTCTGTCATGAATATGGAGGTCTCGGAAAGTGAGATCGCTCTGACGGTTTACGGCACAGAGAGGTACGAGAATGCAGAGGTTGTCTTGAGCTGCAGAGGGGACGAGATCTATCGGGAAAATACGGTCCTCTCGCCGGTGGATATCTATGAGAAGACAATCAGCTTCCGGGCGGAGAAGGCGTCGGATATCCGTGCCGCTGTCTATGCAGACGGAAAACTCCTTGTGGAATACCAGCCGAAAGAGGAGGAGATCCCGGAGACGGCGAAGCCGGCAGAGGCGGCAAAGGATCCGGAAGAGATCATGACAAATGAGGAGCTCTTCCTGACAGGACAGCATATCGAACAGTACCGCCATGCGACTTACCTCCCTGACCCGTATTATCTGGAAGGCCTGAAGCGGGATAAGGGAGATATCCGCATCAACAATGCATACGGTCTCCTGCTGCTGCGGAGAGGGTGTTTTGGCGAGGCGGAAGGGTATTTCCGCCAGGCGCTGAAGCGTCTCACCTGGAAGAACCCGAATCCGTACGACAGCGAGGCGTATTACAACCTCGGACTTGCGCTGTTCCATCAGAACAGGAAGGACGAAGCGTTCGACGCATTCTACAAGGCGACATGGAGCAATGAGCAGCAGGAGATGTCGTTCTATTATCTTGCGGCCATCGAATCAGAAAGAGGCCATTATGAAGAGGCTCTCGAATTTGTAGAAAAAGGGCTTGTAAAAAATGCACATAATATCAAAGCGCGCGGCCTGAAAGCCGTGATCCTGAGAAAGCTCGGGAGAACAGAAGCTGCGCGCAGGCAGATCGAGGAGAATCTGAGAGTGGATCCGTTTGACTATCTCTCAAGATTTGAGCTCGCGCAGATCAGCCCGGAGCGTGACGCGGTCCTTGCTGAGATGAATGCGCTGATGCGCGGCTTCCGTGAAAACTATCTCCAGACCGCACGGGATTATGCGGAGGCAGGCTGCCTGGAAGAGGCCGTGGCTGTACTGGATCAGTGCGGCGATGGATATCCGATGCTGGCATATTACAGAGCGTATTATCTGAAGGGCATGGGAGAGGCAGAAAAAGCCGCGGAAGAATGCAGGAGAGCGGATGCCTGTTCCCCGCTGTACTGCTTCCCGAATAAGCTCGAGGATATCGCGGTGCTGGAATGTGCTTCAGAGCTGTATCCGGAAGGGGCGATGGCGTATTATTATCTCGGAGATCTGTACTACGATAAACTGCAGTTTGAACGGGCAGTCCGCCTGTGGGAGGATGCTTCCGCAAGAAGGCCGGATTTCCCTACCGTGCACAGAAATCTTGCGCTGGCGTACTTCAATAAGCAGGGCGAGGCAGAGAAAGCCCGCGCGGAGATAGAAAAGGCGTTCGCCCTGGATGAATCCGACGCGAGAGTGTTCCTTGAGCTGGACCAGCTCTATAAGAAGCTGGAGGTTGATTTCGAGACGCGTCTGAAAAATTATGAAGAGCATATCGGGCTTACCCGTATGCGGGATGACGTTATGATCGAATATGTCACGCTCTGCAATCTTCTCGGCATGCATGAAAAGGCTTATGAGACGATCATGTCCCATATCTTCGGTCCGTGGGAGGGCGCAGAAGGAAAGATCACGACTCAGTATAAGACGGCGCTCCTCGAGATGGCAAAGGAGAAGCTGGAGGAGGAGAAGTACGCGGAAGCGGAAGAGCTGCTGGAACGCTGCCCGTCCTATCCGGAGAACCTCGGCGAGGGAAGACTGGAGGGAACGAAGGATAATAACATCTACTATTATCTTGGTGTTGTGAAAAAGCATCTCGGCAAAACAGAAGAAGCGCTTGACTGCTTCCATCTGGCAGAGCTCGGGGAAAATGAGCCTGCCGGAGTGATGTATTATTATGACCAGCCGGCGGACATGATCCTCTACAAAGGGCTTGCGAAACAGGAGCTCGGAAAGAGCAGGGAGGCCCATGCATGCTTCAACAAGCTGATGGATTACGGCGAGCAGCATCTTGGGGATGAGATGCGGATCGATTATTTCGCGGTCTCGCTGCCTGATTTCCTGATCTTCGATGACGACCTGAACAGAAAGAACAAGGCGCACTGCTGCTACCTGATGGGGCTGTCCTGTCTGGGCATGGGAGAGAACGAGAAGGCGGCAGAGAAGTTTGGAAAAGCGCTGGGATTCGATTACAATCATCAGAACTGCCGGACTTATCTGGAGATGGCGCAGCGGTAAATGGAAATGTTCTTTTGATTTTGGAATAGTCAGAAAACAACGGCTTAACTGTAATACTAAAATCAAGCAAAAAAAGATTGACAAACACAAAATGCTGTGTTATGCTTTATCAGCAACTGCCGAAGACAGTAGGTGCTGTGAAGCGTAAGGACAAAACGCCTACCGAGGAAAGTTAGATTTTATACGAAAGTATGGATTCAAACCTCTGTGTCTTTGGATGCAGAGGTTTTTTACATGTTAGACTTTGGCAGTACACGCAGAATAAAATAAGGAGGTGTACCCGAAAGTGGCAAAAGTTGAATTGAAACAGCCGATCGTTCAGGCAATCGCATCAGAGATCGAAGGCGCTCAGTCAGTCGTTCTTGTTGACTACCGCGGACTTACAGTTGCTCAGGATACAGAGCTTCGTAAACAGCTCAGAGAAGCAGGTGTGACATACAAGGTTTATAAGAACACGATGATGAAGAGAGCTTTCGAGGGAACAGAGTTCGAAGGTCTTGAGGGATGCCTGGAGGGACCGAGCGCTATCGCAATCTCAAAGGATGACGCTACGGCACCGGCAAGGATCATCTGCAATTTCGCAAAGGACGCTCCGGCTCTTGAGCTTAAGGGCGGCGTAGTAGAAGGAACAGTTTATGACATCGCAGGACTGACAGAACTTTCCAAGATTCCTTCAAGAGAAGTTCTTCTTTCCAGACTGCTTGGAAGCATGCAGTCACCGATCGCAAACTTTGCTCGTGTTATTAAGCAGATCGCTGAGAAAGACGGCGAGGCAGCACCGGCAGAGACAGCGGAAGCTCCGGCAGAGGCGGCAGAAGCAGCTGAGGCTCCGGCAGCAGAATAATGTGGATGTGCGCAGGATGAGCGCATAGCATAACTGAGATCCCATAGGGATGATAACGATTATAAGAAAAAATGGAGGATATTAAAAATGGCTAAATTGACAACAGCTGAAATGATCGAAGCGATCAAAGAGTTATCAGTATTAGAGTTAAACGAGCTTGTAAAAGCTTGTGAAGAAGAGTTCGGCGTATCTGCAGCAGCAGGCGTTGTAGTTGCAGCAGCAGGCGGAGAGGCTGCAGCAGCAGAAGAAAAGGATGAGTTCGATGTAGAGCTCGTATCTGCGGGTGCTTCCAAGGTTAAGGTTATCAAGGCTGTACGTGAGATCACAGGTCTTGGACTGAAAGAAGCAAAAGAGCTTGTTGACAACGCTCCGAAGGTACTGAAAGAGGCTGTTTCCAAGGCAGAGGCTGAGGAGATCAAGGCTAAACTGGAAGAGCAGGGAGCAGAAGTCAACCTGAAATAATCGCCTTTGACGTGATGAGACGACCGCAGAAGATAAAACCCCTTCTGCGGTCTTTTACTTTGAGGGAAGTATACGGGCGGATTGCTGCCGTATATCATATTTGTACAAAAAAGTCAAGAGAAAAGTGGAAAAACGAGAGAATTGTTATTGACAATAAAAAGAGCTTTGTGCTATAGTAAAGAATGCGCTATTATGGAAAGGTATGCCATATTAGCGGCAGATATGCTGTCGCAGGGCTCTTTTCATATATACATTAAATGAATGAGGAGTGAAACGTCAATGGAGAAAAACAGAATTCGTCCCATCAAAACCGGAAAAAGCTTCCGCATGAGCTATTCCAGGCAAAAAGAAGTATTGGAGATGCCCAACCTCATTGAAGTTCAGAAGGATTCTTATCAGTGGTTCCTTGATGAAGGTCTCAAAGAGGTTTTCGACGATATTTCCCCGATCGCTGACTACAGCGGACATCTGAGTCTGGAATTTGTCGATTTTACGCTCTGTGAAGACGACGTGAAGTACACGATCGACGAGTGCAAAGAGCGTGATGCGACTTATGCGGCACCTCTGAAAGTCAGAGTAAGGCTTTATAATAAGGAAAATGATGAGATAAACGAACACGAGATCTTTATGGGAGATCTCCCGCTGATGACAAAGACAGGAACCTTTGTGATCAACGGTGCGGAACGTGTTATCGTAAGCCAGCTCGTGCGGTCTCCGGGAATTTATTACGGAATCGCCCATGACAAGCTGGGTAAGAAACTCTATTCAGCAACCGTTATCCCGAACAGGGGTGCATGGCTCGAATACGAGACAGACTCCAATGACGTTTTCTATGTGCGTGTTGACAGGACGAGAAAAGTTCCGATCACAGTGCTCATCAGAGCTCTTGGGATCGGAACAAATGCTGAGATCATAGAACTTTTCGGAGAAGAGCCGAAGATCCTTGCGAGCTTCGGAAAGGACACTGCTGAGAATTATCAGGAGGGTCTGTTAGAGCTGTACAAAAAGATCCGTCCGGGAGAGCCGCTTGCGGTAGACAGTGCGGAAAGTCTGATCACGAGCATGTTCTTCGATCCGCGCCGGTATGATCTGGCGAAAGTCGGACGCTATAAATTCAATAAGAAGCTGATGCTCAAAAACCGTGTCACAGGACGTATCCTCGCAGAGGATGTAGTGAGCCCGATGACAGGTGAGATCGTAGCTGAGAAAGGCACGAAGATCACACGAGAGATCGCAGACGCGATCCAGAACTCTGCAGCTCCGTACCTGTGGGTAGAGGGAGAGGACGAGTCGAGAAATATCAAGGTCCTTTCCAATATGATGGTAGACCTTCAGGCTGTTGTGGACATCGATCCGCAGGAAGTCGGCGTGAAGGAGCAGGTATACTATCCTGTCCTGGCAGGCATCATCGAGGAGTCTGCAGGAGATATCGATGAGATGAAGAGGCTGATCAAGCGTGATATCCACGACCTGATCCCGAAGCATATCACGAAGGAAGATATCCTTGCGTCCATCAACTACAATATGCATCTTGAGTACGGCATGGGAAATGACGACGATATCGACCATCTGGGCAACAGACGTATCCGTGCGGTCGGAGAGCTCCTCCAGAACCAGTACAGGATCGGTCTTTCCAGACTGGAGAGAGTTGTCCGCGAGAGAATGACTACACAGGATCAGGAGGGAATCTCTCCGCAGTCGCTGATCAACATCAAGCCGGTGACAGCAGCAGTAAAAGAATTCTTCGGTTCTTCCCAGCTGTCCCAGTTCATGGATCAGAACAACCCGCTTGGAGAGCTGACGCACAAGAGACGTCTCTCCGCTCTCGGACCGGGAGGTCTTTCCAGAGACCGCGCCGGATTCGAGGTCCGCGACGTACATTATTCCCATTACGGAAGAATGTGTCCGATCGAGACGCCTGAGGGTCCGAACATCGGTCTGATCAACTCTCTTGCAACTTATGCAAGGATCAATGAATACGGCTTTGTGGAGGCTCCGTACCGCAAGATCGACAAGTCTGACCCGATGAATCCTCGTGTCACAGATGAAGTTGTCTATATGACCGCTGACGAGGAAGATAACTACCATGTGGCTCAGGCGAATACGCCTCTCGATGAAGAAGGCCATTTCATCAACAAGAACGTATCTGGTCGTTACCGCGAGGAGACGCAGGAGTACGAGAAAAATAAATTTGATTATATGGATGTGTCGCCGAAGATGGTATTCTCGGTGGCTACAGCCCTTATCCCGTTCCTTCAGAACGACGATGCCAACCGTGCGCTGATGGGATCCAACATGCAGCGTCAGGCAGTGCCGCTTCTCACGACAGAGGCTCCGGTCGTCGGAACAGGAATGGAAGTGAAGGCGGCAGTCGATTCCGGCGTATGTGTTGTCGCAGAGGAGGCCGGAGTCGTTGAGAGCTCTACATCTACAGAGATCGTGGTAAAACACGACGATGGAACGAGAAAATCATACAAGCTGACAAAGTTCCAGCGGAGCAACCAGAGCAACTGCTACAATCAGAGACCGATCGTAGACAAGGGCGAGAGAGTAGAAAAAGGACAGGTCATCGCTGACGGCCCGTCTACCTCCGGCGGCGAGATGGCTCTCGGAAAGAACCCGCTGATCGGCTTCATGACATGGGAAGGATATAACTATGAGGATGCTGTCCTCTTAAGCGAGAGACTGGTCCAGGACGACGTCTATACTTCTGTGCACATTGAAGAGTATGAGGCAGAGGCGAGAGACACCAAGCTGGGACCGGAAGAGATCACAAGAGATATCCCGGGCGTCGGAGATGATGCGCTGAAGGATCTGGACGAGAGAGGAATCATCCGCATCGGAGCTGAGGTACGCGCAGGAGATATCCTGGTCGGAAAAGTAACGCCGAAGGGTGAGACTGAGCTCACAGCTGAGGAGCGTCTGCTCCGCGCGATCTTCGGTGAGAAGGCGCGTGAGGTAAGAGACACATCTCTTAAGGTGCCTCACGGAGAATATGGTATCGTAGTCGATGCCAAGGTATTCACAAGGGAGAACGGCGACGAGCTGTCTCCGGGCGTGAACGAGTCAGTAAGGATTTATATCGCACAGAAGAGAAAGATCTCTGTAGGAGATAAGATGGCCGGCCGTCATGGAAACAAGGGTGTCGTTTCCCGCGTGCTCCCTGTTGAAGATATGCCGTTCCTTCCGAACGGACGTCCGCTGGACATCGTGCTGAACCCGCTGGGCGTGCCGTCCCGTATGAATATCGGGCAGGTGCTTGAGATCCACTTAAGTCTTGCGGCGAAAGCGCTCGGATTCAATATCTCCACGCCTGTATTCGACGGCGCAAACGAGATCGACATCATGGATACACTGGATCTGGCAAATGATTATGTAAACCTCGAGTGGGAAGAATTTGAGAAGAAGCACGGTGAGGAGCTGCTTCCGGAAGTGCTCCAGTATCTGTCCGACAACAGAGAGCACAGAGAGCTCTGGAAGGGCGTGCCGCTTTCAAGAGACGGAAAAGTGCGCCTGCGCGACGGCCGTACCGGAGAGTATTTCGACAGCCCGGTCACGATCGGACACATGCATTACCTGAAGCTGCATCATCTGGTAGATGACAAGATCCACGCACGTTCCACAGGTCCGTACTCCCTTGTTACGCAGCAGCCGCTGGGAGGAAAAGCCCAGTTCGGCGGACAGCGTTTCGGAGAGATGGAGGTATGGGCGCTGGAGGCTTACGGCGCATCTTATACTCTGCAGGAGATCCTGACAGTGAAGTCCGACGATGTTGTAGGACGTGTGAAGACATATGAGGCAATTATCAAAGGGGAGAATATCCCTGAACCAGGTGTTCCGGAATCCTTCAAGGTGCTCTTAAAAGAGCTTCAGTCTCTTGCACTTGACGTGCGCGTGCTCCGCGATGACAACACGGAAGTGGAGATCATGGAGAACGTGGATTACGGCGAGACGGATCTGCGCCACATTATTGAAGGTGACAGGAAGTACCGCGATGAGAATGAGTCGTTCGGAGATCACGGATTCACCGAACAGGAATTTGTCGGCGAGGAGCTGGAGGATGTAGAGCCGGAAGAGGATCCGGATGACAGCTCTTACGGAGACGATGATATCAGTTTTGACGAGTACCTGGGTGATGAGGAAGAATAGGAGGAGCCAATTCTATGCCAAATAATAATGAACAACAATATCAACCGTTAACCTTTGATGCGATCAAGATCGGCCTGGCTTCACCGGAAAAGATTCTTGAGTGGTCCAGAGGCGAAGTGACAAAACCGGAGACGATCAACTACAGGACGTTAAAGCCGGAAAAAGACGGTCTGTTCTGTGAGAGGATCTTCGGACCGAGCAAGGACTGGGAGTGTCACTGCGGTAAGTACAAGAAGATCCGCTACAAAGGTGTCGTGTGCGACCGATGCGGTGTTGAGGTCACAAAGTCAAGCGTGCGCCGCGAGCGCATGGGACACATTGCCCTGGCGGCGCCGGTATCTCATATCTGGTACTTCAAGGGCATCCCGAGCCGTATGGGACTGATCCTGGATATCTCACCCAGGACTCTGGAGCGAGTACTGTACTTTGCATCCTATATCGTGCTTGATAAGGGAGAGACGGATCTGCAGAATAAGCAGATCCTGTCTGAGGCAGAGTACCAGGAGCAGAAGGAAAAATGGGGCAGCGGCGCTTTCCGCGTAGGCATGGGCGCTGAAGCCATCAAGGAGCTTCTCGAGGCGATCGACCTTGAGAAGGAATATGAGGAGCTCCAGAAAGCGCTGGAGAATGCGACAGGACAGAAGCGTGCAAGGATCGTGAAGCGCCTTGAGGTCGTGGAGGCATTCCGTGAGTCCGGCAACAGACCGGAGTGGATGGTGCTGACAGCGATCCCGGTGATCCCGCCGGATCTGCGACCGATGGTACAGCTCGATGGAGGACGTTTCGCTACGTCTGACTTAAATGATCTGTACAGAAGGATCATCAACAGAAATAACCGTCTGAAGAGACTGCTGGAGCTGGGCGCTCCGGATATCATCGTCCGCAACGAGAAGCGTATGCTCCAGGAGGCTGTGGATGCGCTGATCGATAACGGACGCCGCGGCCGTCCGGTGACAGGACCGGGAAACAGAGCGCTGAAATCCCTGTCCGATATGCTGAAAGGAAAGTCCGGACGTTTCCGTCAGAACCTGCTCGGAAAACGTGTCGATTATTCCGGACGTTCCGTTATCGTCGTGGGACCGGAGCTGAAGATCTATCAGTGTGGTCTCCCGAAAGAGATGGCGATCGAGCTGTTCAAACCGTTTGTTATGAAAGAGCTTGTGGCGAACGGAACAGCGCATAATATAAAGAATGCAAAGAAGATGGTCGAGAGACTCCAGCCGGAGGTATGGGATGTGCTCGAGGAAGTGATCAAGGAGCATCCGGTCATGCTGAACCGTGCCCCCACGCTCCACAGACTCGGTATCCAGGCGTTTGAGCCGATCCTCGTGGAAGGTAAGGCGATCAAGCTTCATCCGCTCGTATGTACGGCTTACAACGCCGACTTCGACGGTGACCAGATGGCGGTCCATGTGCCGCTTTCCCAGGAAGCGCAGGCTGAGTGCCGTTTCCTGCTGCTCTCACCGAACAACCTGCTGAAACCGTCAGACGGAGGCCCGGTGGCCGTTCCTTCACAGGATATGGTCCTCGGTATCTACTATCTGACTCAGGTCAGACCGGGAGCAAAGGGCGAGGGAATGTTCTTCAAGAGCGTGAGCGAAGCGATCCTCGCTTATGAGAACGGATATATCACTCTCCACTCTCAGATCAAGGTGCGCGTCTCCAAGACGATGCCGGACGGAACTGTTAAGACAGGCACGATCGACGCAACACTTGGACGTCTGCTCTTCAACGAGATCATCCCGCAGGATCTTGGTTTTGTAGACAGAGAGGTAGAAGGCAACGAGCTTCTTCTCGAGGTTGATTTCCATGTGGGAAAGAAACAGTTAAAGCAGATCCTTGAGAAGGTTATCAATACACACGGCGCTACACAGACAGCAGAGGTTCTGGATGACGTGAAGGCGATCGGTTACAAGTTCTCCACGAGAGCGGCGATGACCGTATCCATTTCCGATATGACCGTGCCGCCGCAGAAGCCGCAGATGATCGAGGAAGCGCAGAACACAGTAGACCGGATCACGAAGAACTACAAGCGCGGTCTCATCACAGAGGAAGAGCGTTACAAAGAAGTCGTAGAGACATGGAAGGCAACCGATGATAAACTGACGGACGCACTGCTTTCCGGTCTTGATAAATACAATAACATCTTCATGATGGCGGACTCAGGAGCCCGTGGTTCTGACAAGCAGATCAAACAGCTTGCAGGTATGCGAGGCCTGATGGCAGATACGACAGGACGTACCATCGAGCTGCCGATCAAGTCAAACTTCCGTGAAGGTCTTGACGTACTGGAGTACTTCATGTCCGCTCATGGTGCGCGTAAAGGTCTGTCCGATACGGCGCTCCGTACAGCCGATTCAGGATACCTGACGAGACGTCTCGTAGACGTTTCTCAGCAGCTCATCATCCACGATGCAGACTGTGTCGGACCGGATGAGGAGATTCCGGGAATGTATGTTCAGGCGTTCATGGACGCAAACGAAGAGATCGAGAGCCTGAAAGACCGTATCACAGGACGTTTCTCCTGCGAGGACATCAAGGACAAAGATGGCAATGTACTCGTAAAGGCAAACCATATGATTACACCGAGGCGTGCAGAGCGCGTGATGAAGAAGGGCGTGGACGAGAACGGAGAGCCGATCAGCAAGGTCAAGATCCGTACGATCCTCAGCTGCCGCTGCAAGAACGGAGTATGTGCGAAGTGCTACGGCGCGAACATGGCGACCGGAGAAGTGGTACAGGTAGGCGAGGCAGTCGGTATCGTGGCTGCACAGTCGATCGGTGAGCCGGGTACACAGCTTACCATGCGTACGTTCCATACCGGAGGAGTTGCCGGCGATGACATCACACAGGGTCTTCCACGTGTCGAGGAGCTTTTCGAGGCAAGAAAGCCGAAGGGACTTGCGATCATCACAGAGTTTGCCGGAAGGGCAACGATCAGCGATACAAAGAAGAAGCGCGAAGTTATCGTCACAAACGAAGAGACGGGCGAGTCCAAGGCTTATCTCATCCCCTACGGATCTCGGATCAAGATCCAGGACGGCGTGATGCTGGATGCCGGAGACGAGCTTACAGAAGGTAGTGTGAACCCGCACGATATCCTGAAGATCAAAGGACTCCGTGCAGTACAGGACTACATGCTCCGCGAGGTACAGCGTGTATACCGTCTCCAGGGTGTTGATATCAACGACAAGCATATCGAGGTCATCGTACGTCAGATGCTGAAGAAAGTCCGCGTCGAGGAAAAAGGTGATTCCGAATTTCTGCCGGGCACAATGGTGGATGTACTTGAGTTCGAGGATGTCAATAAGAAGCTTGAAGAAGAAGGTCTGACGCCTGCTACAGGAGAACAGATCATGCTTGGTATCACAAAGGCATCGCTTGCTACAGATTCCTTCCTGTCGGCTGCATCCTTCCAGGAGACAACGAAGGTGCTGACAGAAGCTGCGATCAACGGTAAAGTCGATCATCTCATAGGTCTGAAGGAGAACGTTATCATCGGTAAACATATCCCGGCAGGTACGGGTATGAAGAAGTACCGTGACGTACGTCTGAATACAGATATACAGATGGAGACAGAAGTGGATCTGGATGAGGAGATCAATCTGGACGAAGAGGCAGAGATGCCGGCAGAAGCCGAGATTGAGACTCAGGAAGAAACGGTGACGGAAGAAGCAGCGGAAGAAGCCGTGACAGTAGAAGAATAAACAGATACAGAAAATATAAAAAAGGGGCGAGGTCATCAGATGTGATGACCCCGCCCCTTTGCAGTGCGCATTGTTACGGCCTGATCATCTGGCTAATCGTCTTCGTCCTCAGCCATCCGATAGCCCACACCTACCTCTGTATAGATGTATTTCGGCTGCGCAGGATCTGTCTCGATCTTACGCCGTATATTTGCCATATTGACCCTCAGGATCTTGTTGTCGTCATCCGCATAAGGGCCCCATACACTGGACAGGATGGAGGAATAGGTGACTACCTTTCCGGAATTTTGCGCTAGAAAGGCAACGATCTTATACTCGATCGGAGTGAGGTGTACTTCCTTTTCTCCGATCTTGAGAAGCCGCTTTGAAAAATCAAGCGTCATCTCTCCATGGCGGTACGGACGTATATAGAGCGTGTTGTCTGTCCTCAGCCGGTTGCTGTGGCGGAGAGAGGCGCGTATCCGCGCGAGAAGCTCGGATGTGCCGAATGGCTTGGTAATATAGTCGTCCGCGCCCAGATCCAGCGCCTGGACCTTTTCGCGCTCAGCCGTGCGTGCAGAGATGACAATGATCGGAATGCTGGTCCAGGTCCTCACCTCGCTTATGATCGTGTCCCCGTTTATATCCGGCAGACCGAGATCCAGCAGGATGATATCGGGACATTGGGACCGGATCAGATCAAGTCCCTGGGTTCCGTTATCCGCATACAGAACACGGTAATCGTGGCGCTTCAGCACCTTCCCCATAAAGGTCTGTATATTTTTCTCGTCTTCAATGATCAGGACTGAAAATTTGGGCATGATAGATCAGTTCTCCTTTTCTTTAGGAAGAGTAAAAGTAAATTCCGCGCCCTTTTCTAAGTTTGCGGCGTGGATGGTTCCGCCGTGAGCCTGAATGATCGTCCTGCAGATGGACAGACCGATCCCCATTCCACGGCGCCCGTCTGCTGCAGACTCGGAAGAGAGCTGCTGTCCGTCGAAGATATGAGGGAGAAGTGAACTGTCAATGCCTTTTCCGTAATCACGCACAGAAAAGGAGACGACATCATCCTCCTCTCGGATCGTCAGGTCGACAGGCTCTGTGCTGCCAGAATGAATGACAGCGTTTTCGGTAAGATTGATCAGCACCTGTTCGATCAGCGTGGGATCCATGGGGATCATCAGGAAGTCATTCGGCATGGAAACCCGGATGCGGACGTCGGGCAGCCGCTTCTGCAGGCGCTGTATCGCCTCTGAGACGACTTCCTCCACTACCTCGGACGATTTCTTCACTTTGTTGTCCGCGCTGTCATTAATGCGCGTGACAGTCAGAAGATTCTCCACCATATTCAGGAGCCACTCAGAGTCCTCCCTGATGTTTGACACAAGCTCCAGACGGTCAGCTTCGGAGAGGCTGCGGTAGTTTTCGAGATAAGAGGAGGAAGAGCCTATGATGCTCGTCAGCGGCGTGCGCAGATCGTGCGAGACGGCCCGCAGGAGATTGGCCCGCAGCTTCTCCTTGTCGGCTTCCGCCAGTTTCTTCTCCCTCTCGGCAATTGCAAGGCGCTGACGCTTGAGTGTTGTGGTTGTTGCGCTTGTGATCAGCGAAATAGCAAGCATGCCGATAAAATTTACCGGATATCCGTTCAGAGAAAAATTGATCCTGAAATACGGATAGGAGAAAAAATAATTTACAGCGACGACACAAAACAGTGCCGTCGCTATTCCGTACAGATATCCGTTTGTCTTCAGGGCGATCAGAATCAGTGCAAGTATATAGATCACAGTGATATTTGCAGGATTCTTATTCCCAAAAAGAAAGAAACAAAATGCTAAACCGGTTGCTGCCGCGAGCAGCAGCACGGTAAATGCGATATTAGAAAATATTTTTTTCATAAATAAATCATCATATAGAGGATCAGACAGGTTCTCCGTCCTTGTACTTGCGGACAATATTCTGGATCCTCTCGTTCGGGCTCAGGATAGAGCTGATCGATCCGTCGTGGTTCAGCGTGTCGATGATCAGAGCAATGTATTTACTCATATCACAGTTGATATAATATTCCTTGGAGAGGAGCTCCGGTGTCTGATAGATGAGGTTCGTCGTCAGGATGCCGGTGATGACGCCTTCCTCATATGCCTTGTCAAACTTCTCCAAACCGTTGGTGAACAGACCAAATGTAGCCGCTGCAAAGATGCGTTTTGCCTTTCTGCGCTTTAACTCTGTCGCAACCTCGATGATACTGTCGCCTGAAGAGATCATATCATCAATGATGATGACATCCTTGCCCTCGACAGAAGAACCGAGAAATTCGTGAGCCACGATCGGATTGCGGCCGTCCACGATCCTTGTATAATCACGGCGCTTATAGAACATACCCATATCCAGTCCGAGGACGTTGGCGAGATAAACCGCGCGGCTCGTACCGCCTTCATCAGGGCTGATAGCCATCATGTGCTGGCTGTCGATCTGAAGATCCTTCACATGGCGGAGAAGCCCCTTGATAAACTGGTAGGTAGGCTTTACAGTCTCGAATCCGCTCAGCGGGATCGCATTCTGTACTCGCGGATCGTGCGCATCAAAGGTGATGATATTGTCCACTCCCATGCGGACCAGCTCCTGGAGTGCAAGCGCGCAGTCCAGTGATTCGCGGGAAGTACGCCTGTGCTGGCGGCTCTCATAGAGGAACGGCATGATGACATTGATACGGCGTCCCTTTCCTCCGATCGCTGCGATGATCCTCTTTAAGTTCTGGAAATGATCGTCCGGAGACATGTGATTTATGTTTCCTGACAGAGAGTACGTTACGTTGTAGTTGCAGACATCCACCATCAGGTACAGGTCCTTGCCGCGTACAGATTCGGAGATAATGCCTTTCGCTTCTCCGGAACCAAAGCGCGGAACGCGGGCATTGACAAGAAAAGTATCCTTCTCATATCCGGCAAAAGCAACATCATCGCGATGCTCGTCTGCGCTTTCGCGGCGCCATTTGACAAGATAATCATCAACTTTCTTTCCGAGTTCCTCACATCCGGTGAGAGCGATGAGCCCAAGGCTTCCTACCGGAATGTTTTCTAAGATTCGTTCTGTTCGACGTAACATGAATGATCCTCCCTGTGTTCTAATTTTTTCTTGATACGTATATCATCACCGATTATCTTCAACAAAGTATAACTGCTCGTGATCCTGGAGAAGGACCGTTCCGTATAAAGGTCGGCGAGCGACTCCAGCGAGAGATTTGTTGAGATGATCGTTGATTTCTTGTCCAGCAGTCTTTCATTGATACATGTGAAAAACTGTGATGCGATAAAAGCGTTGGTATATTCGCTGCCAAGATCGTCGATGATCAGAAGGTCGCAGTTGAAAATGTATTCGTTCATGTTGCGCGCGTCGATGTCCTTTTTGTCAAAAGCTGTCTGAGCGAGTGCGTTGAACAGCTGCGGCGCAGAAAAGTAGAGAACGGAAAATTCCCGCTCCATGACCTCCCGTGCAATGCAGGTGGAGAGATATGTCTTTCCGACGCCCACATCCCCATAGAAAAAGAGATTGCGAAATTCTTCGCCGAAAGTATCGACAAACTGATGGCAGACCTGGAGCGTGTCCTGCATCATAGAACGAGCGGACCGTCCAGTCTTTTTATCATAATAAGAAGATGAGTAAAAATCAAGCCTGAAATTTTTGAAATCGGCATCAGCCGGAAGTTCTTTCATATTGGACTGCTCATAAAGGAGCCGGATGATCGCTCTTTTGAAGCAGTGACATTTCTGGTTCCCGATATACCCGGTATCCTTGCAGTCGCTGCACTCATACACGGGCTCCAGATAATCTTCAGGAAATCCTGCTGAGACGAGGAGGCTCTTCTTGCTGCTCCGGAGGATGGCAAGCTCTTCCTTCAGCGAAGAGACCGCCTTATCGTCTCCGTTGAGAAGCCGCTTGCCGTATTGAACGGAGAGGACGGAGATCGAGTCGTCCAGTGTCTTAAATTCCGGGATTTTCTGATAGACTTCCTCATAGCGGGCAGTCTGGATATCATGACTTTTAAGCTGTTTCCTTTCATAGTCCCGCATGATGGCATAGTATTGTGAGTTCTTTAGTCCCATGAAGCAAACTCCTTTTTAGTTAATTACTGTTTAATAACTGTTCCTCCAGCGAGTCCATATCGTAACTGCGTCTTTCAAAATTATTCAGATTTCTGGTTACGGCCTTCGGCTTGGAGGAGACGGTCCTGTGTGCCGCTCTTTCCTTCTGATATGCCTCGTCCAGAGTTGCAATATCGGCGAGGTGGCGGATATTGCTGTTGTGCCACTTGGTCAGGATCGAATCCGCATATTCAAAACTGGGCTGATGTGTGGCTGAGATCGTCCTGCGGCATGCCTCCTGGATGATCTCGGCAGTGAATCCGTATTCCTCAGCCCATTTCTTTATATATGTAAGCTCGGACGCAGCAGGGCCGCGGTTCTTGATGCCGAATGCATTCAGCACGGTAAAGCAGTTCTTGCTGTATGCAGCGGACTGTTCCCTCGCCTGAGAGACAGTCTCGATCCCGCTGTCTGCCCAGGAGAGTGCGACCTTCTGGATATAATGCATGCTCTTGTGTCCGTTCTCCACACAGGTCTCGATCAGGTATTCGATCAGATCTGCAGACATGTGCAGCGTGTCATAGAAGTAAGTGATCGTATCCACATCTGTGCGGGTCAGGGTCTTCCCGAGATACTGTTCTGCGATAAAGAGAAGTGACTTCAGTTCCTTCTGCGCGCGGAATGTGTCGATCGGGACTGCCTTGGACGCTGCAGGAACCGCCGCCGGCGCCGGCTGGGATTCAGGAACCGCGCGGACTGCCTCGGGCTGTGCCGGTGCTGTCTTGCGCGCGCTCTGTGAAAGTCCCGTCTTCTGGAGCTCGATCCCTGTGATCCTTCCGTCTGCATCTTTTTCCAGCATGAGAAGTCCTTCCGTCTCCCAGTAGCGGAAAGCCCGGAGGATGTCGTTCTCCGTATTGTTCAGGCAGTCGGCTATCATCGGGATCGTAAGGGATGAGCAGGGGTCGTCAAGATGGCGGAGGAGAAAGAGATATACTTTCACAAATTCCCCGTTCGCCTTGACCATGTAGTTGTCAATAAAGTCATTCGGCAGCAATGTTGCGTTTGTCTGACATCTGTTTTTTAAAGTTAATGTTTTCATAATCATTCCGTCCCACTTTCTGTCATGATCCGGCTTCTGCTGCCGGGTTATTCTATAAAGCGGACACTTGGAATCCGCCGGCGCTTTTTCTTTTGTGTCCAAAATAGAAGGGCACATCATGGGGATGACATGCCCTTTGTGATTGTGCTCATTATAACATCTAACAGTAGTGTTAAAAAGCATTTTCTGGTGGGTAAATCCCGCTTTTTTGTAGATAACTCTGTGTAGAAAGTGTGGATAACTTTGCTGCAATATGGATAAGTACGGAATTTTTATCAGATTTTCACATGCTGCCTGCCGGTTACCGGATCAGATCCTCGCCTACGGTGACGATGTCGCCGGCGCCCATGGTGATCAGGAGATCTCCCGGCCGGCAGTTTTCCTTTAAGAAGGACTCGATCTCGGCAAAGCTTGGGAAATAATGTGAATCTGTCCCGAGCTTTGCGGCTTCCTCTGCAAGGTCAGCGGAAGAGATCCCGAGCGTATCCGTCTCTCTCGCGGCGTAGATATCGGCCAGGACGAGATGGTCTGCGTGGGAGAGCGCCTCGGCGAACTCGTGGAAGAAAGCTTTCGTCCGTGTATAAGTGTGAGGCTGGAATACACACCACACGCTGTTGTGCGGATAGTGCTGCGCAGCCTTGAGCGTCGCTTTGATCTCCGTCGGGTGATGCGCGTAGTCGTCTACTACCGTCACGCCGCTGAAAGTTCCCTTGTATTCGAAACGGCGGTCGGTGCCGGTGAAGGACAGGAGTCCTTTTTTGATGGTATCCATCGGTATGTCGAGAAGCTCGGCCACCGCGATGGAAGCCAGCGCATTGGAGACATTGTGGTCGCCTGTTACCGAAAGGGTGATGCGGCCGGCCTTCTCGCCGTGCTTTGCCAGGTCGAAAGAGACATGTCCTTCTTCATCATAAGAAATGTCTGATGCGCTGTAATCGAAGTCTGCAGAAGGTCCGTATGTGACCACATTGCAGTCGAGTCCCTGGTAGATCTCGGGATAGTCTGTGATCTCTCCGTTTATGACAAGCGTCCCGTCAGAAGGCAGGAGCGCGGCAAACTGATGGAAAGAATGCCGGATATCCTCCAGATCCTTAAAGAAGTCAAGATGATCTTCCTCGATGTTGAGGATCACGCTGATCTTCGGGAAAAAGTGGAGAAAGCTGTTCGTATATTCGCAGGCTTCCGTGAGAAATGTCTCGGAACTGCCGACGCGGATATTGCCTCCGATGGCTTTCAGGATGCCGCCCACAGAGATCGTGGGGTCAACCTTTCCTTCCAGAAGGATGTGCGAGATCATGGACGTCGTCGTAGTCTTGCCGTGCGTTCCGGAGACCGCGATCGGTGTGTCATAGTTTTTCATGAGCTGTCCCAGAAGCTCCGCGCGTGTCAGCATAGGGATCTTGTGCGCGACTGCTTCGATCAGTTCAGGGTTCGTCCTGCTGATCGCAGCTGTATAAACGACACAGTCGATATCGTCTGTGATGTTTTCCGCCTTCTGCCCGTAACAGATGTGCGCGCCCTCCGATTCAAGCTTTCTGGTCAGGGGGGACTCCTTTGCATCGGAACCGGATACGGTGAATCCTTCCTCGAGAAGTATCTCTGCAAGCCCGCTCATACTGATGCCGCCGATGCCGATAAAGTGAATGCGGATCGGTTTCTGAAAATCAATCTTATACATTATACAATGCCCCTTTTTCTATCTTTTTATTTAAAAATTTAAAGCAGTTTAGTCATAAAGTTGTCTTGTCTTTTATATTATACTATATATGGTAAAAATTAAAAGAAGTTCTTTTTGTCTGAATTTCACAAAAAGCAGAAAAAAAACGAATAAAAATTGTAAAAAATTATTTGCTAAAGAGAAATATATGGTATAATGAATGAAACTAACTAGAAATGAGGTGACGCAATGTTTAAAAAGGAAATGATTGCCATGCTGTTGGCGGGCGGACAGGGCAGTCGTCTGGGAGTTCTTACTGCAAAAGTCGCAAAACCTGCGGTGGCTTTTGGCGGTAAGTACCGTATTATTGATTTTCCGCTTAGTAACTGTATTAATTCAGGGATCGATACTGTAGGAGTATTGACACAGTATCAGCCTTTGCGTCTGAACACACATATCGGGATCGGCATTCCGTGGGATCTGGATCGGAACGTGGGAGGAGTTTCGATTCTGCCGCCCTACGAGAAAAGCTCGAACAGCGAGTGGTATACGGGAACGGCGAATGCGATCTATCAGAATATGAATTACATGGAGACGTATAATCCGGACTATGTGCTGATCCTGTCGGGCGATCATATTTATAAGATGGATTATGAAGTGATGCTGGATTATCACAAGGCGAACAAAGCGGATGTTACGATCGCGGCGATGCCGGTTCCTATGGAGGAGGCGAGCCGCTTCGGGATCGTGGTCACGGACGATGACGGGAAGATCCAGAAGTTTGAAGAGAAGCCGGAGAATCCGAGCAGCAATCTTGCATCGATGGGAATTTACATTTTCAGCTGGCCGGTGCTCAGAGAAGCGCTCCTGACATTGAAAGATCAGCCGAACTGCGATTTCGGAAAGCATGTCATACCATACTGCCATGAAAAAGGGGACAGGCTTTTTGCATATGAGTACAACGGCTATTGGAAGGATGTAGGTACGCTCAGCTCTTACTGGGAAGCGAACATGGAGCTGATCGATATCATACCGGAGTTTAATCTGTACGAAGAGTTCTGGAAGATTTACACGAACAGCGCGAATATCCCACCTCAGTATATCGCGGAGCAGGGTGTTGTGGACAGATGTATCATAAGCAATGGTTCGGAAATATACGGAGAGGTCCACAGTTCAGTGGTCGGAGGCAGTGTGACGGTAGGAAAAGGAAGCGTGGTGCGCGACTCGATCATCATGCAGGGAGTTACGATCGGAGAGAACTGCGTGATCGATAAGGCGATCATAGCGGAAGACACCGTGATCGGCGACAATGCGGTGATCGGTGTGGGAAGCGAAGTCCCGAACAAGATGAAACCGAATATATACAGCGGCGGCCTGGCAACGATCGGAGAAAATTCTGTTATCCCCGCAGGTGTACAGATTGGGAAAAACACCGCGGTCAGCGGTGTGACGACAATAGAGGATTATCCGGACGGAGTGCTGGCGAGCGGCGAAACATTGATAAAGGCAGGTGACAGAGTATGAGAGCGGTGGGTATTATCTTAGCAGGCGGCAACAGCCGGAGGATGAAGGAACTGACATCGAAGCGTGCGGCTGCGGCGATGCCGGTTGCGGGAAGCTACAGGGCGATCGATTTCGCGCTCAGCAATATGACAAATTCTCATATTCAGAAAGTCGCAGTCCTGACACAGTATAATGCCCGTTCCCTGAACGAGCATCTGAACTCCTCAAAATGGTGGGATTTCGGAAGAAAGCAGGGCGGTCTGTACGTGTTCACCCCGACGATCACTGCTGACAACGGCTACTGGTACAGAGGAACAGCGGATGCTATTTATCAGAATCTGGACTTCCTCAGAAAATGTCATGAGCCGTACGTGATCATAACGTCGGGCGACGCAGTTTATAAGCTGGATTATAACAAAGTGCTGGAATATCATATCGCAAAGAAAGCGGATATCACAGTCGTGTGCAAGGAACTGGAACCCGGCGATGATGCGACCAGGTTCGGAACGGTCCGCATGAATGAGTCCAGCAGGATCGAAGAGTTTGAAGAAAAGCCGATGGTCGCGCATTCCCAGACTGTCTCCACCGGCATTTATGTCATCCGCAGGAGACAGCTCATCGATCTGGTAGAACACTGTGCGGAAGAAGAAAGACATGATTTTGTAAATGATATTCTGATTCGGTACAAGAATCTGAAAAAGATATACGGGTACAAGATAAGCAGCTATTGGAGCAACATAGCGACTGTGGATGCATATTACCGGACAAACATGGATTTCCTGAAGCCGGAGGTGCGGAATTACTTTTTCAGAGAGCTTCCGAGTGTATATTCCAAGGTGAGCGACCAGCCGCCGGCAAAATACAATCCGGGTGCGGTCGTGAAGAACAGCCTTGTCGGAAGCGGAAGTATCATTAACGGTACGATAGAAAACTCCGTCATCTTTAAAAAGGTATTTGTCGGAAATAACTGTGTGATCAAAAACTCGATCATTCTGAATGATGTATATCTCGGAGACAATACATACATCGAAAACTGTATCGTCGAGAGCCGGGATACGATCAGGGCAAATACAAGGCATGTGGGCGAGAATGGTGTGAAAGTTGTAGTTGAGAAAAACGAACGATATGCATTATGACCGGCAGGACCGGAGATGATGCAGAGGGAGAAAGGAGATCAGGAGAGTATGCAGATTACTGATGTGCGCGTACGTAAAGTCGCAAAAGAGGGGAAACTGAAAGCGGTGGTTTCTATCACCATTGATGATGAATTTGTTGTTCATGACATCAAAGTGATAGAAGGAGAGAAAGGATTATTTATCGCCATGCCGAGCAAGAAGGCACTGGACGGCGAGTATCGCGATATTGCTCATCCGATCAATTCAGGCACAAGAGAGAGGATCCAGACAACGATCCTTGAGAAGTACGAGGAATCTCTGGCAGAGGAACCGGAAGCGGTCGTTGATGAGATGTGACAGGATAATGATCCAGAAAAGATAACTGAATATGGAAGAAAATGGCTGCCGGCTCGTAAGAGCCGGCAGTTTTCGTCAGGAGTCCTGCGCGGGACCGAGGTGCCAGGGCAGATCAGACAGGGTGAGCTCGAAGCTCATCTCTCTCTGGTCGCCCGGATGGCGGAATACAAGCCTGCAGGCGCAGAGCATAAGCGGACCGGAGCTTTCTCTTTCGCCGTACTTTCTGTCGCCGACCAGCGGGCATCCGAGATTGGCCATCTGTACTCTGATCTGGTGATGGCGCCCGGTATCGAGCTGGATTTCCAGGAGAGAAGATGTCCCGCTGCCTTCGCCGTATGTCTCCGCAAGCCGGTAGTGGAGCCGGGCGGGCCTGGCTCCGGGAGTCTCGGCTGTGCAGACTCTCGAGGTGTTAGAGCGTCCGTCTTTGACAAGATAATCCATGAGATCTGCTTCAGAAGGAGAAGGGATCCCGCGGACTACGGCAAGATAGTACTTCCCGAAGCCGGACGAGGTGAGCTGACGGTTCAGTTCCCTTGCGGCAGCAGGAGTCTTGGCAAAGACCAGCAGCCCCTCCACGGGCTGGTCGAGGCGGTGGATGACCGCGAGATAGGGCGCCTGCCCAGCAGGGGAGGGCTTCCGGCTTCCGGAAGTGCGCTCCTGTGCGAGATGGTTTTTTAAAATGCTGACCATGTCGGGTGTGCTGACGCGGCTGCTCTGCACAGGGACTCCGGCGGGCTTGTGGCAGACAATGATCTGTTTATCTTCGTAAATGATCCTGGATTTCATTTCCTGATTCCTTTCTTGACCTTGTTAGCCGCTGTTCACACCTGACCGCCGCCCGCATGCGCACTCGTCGCGCTGACGCGCTCCAGTTCCGCACTTCGTGCTAAGACTGCTTATGTGGGCGGCGGCTGCGAGTTCTGCTCGCACTCATGGATAGGGCACTGCCGCTTACATGCAGGCATGACGCCGCAGCTCCCTATCCATGAGTTCGGTGTGAACAGCAGCCTTTCTTATCCGGCATTCTTGACTTTTGATGTCGTTCAGACTAAACTGATTATCATATAAAAGATTATTCAGGTCAAGCTTAAGGAGGAAATCCATGATTAATAATGATTGGGAACGATTTGGGGACGAGATACGCAGGACAATCCAGAATGCTGTGGATTCCCGGGATTTCAGCAGGCTCAACCAGACTATATCAGATACAGTGAACCAGGCTGTGGACAATGTCTCACGAGGTATCAGGAACGGCGGATGGTACCGGGAGAATCCGATGGACAGAAGATGGGACGGCGGTATGCCGGGCGGGAAGGCTGCGGACGGACCGGACGCATATGAGGCTGGCAGGACAGCCGCGAAGCCAAAGCCTGAAAAAAGAGGGCTCTATTTGAAGGGGACCTCGACGAAGATTGGCGGCGCGTTCCTGGCTGCGACAGGATATATATTCGGGATCAGCACCGTGATCATGCTGCTCGCCGTGGTGACAGCGGGCGCAGCCAGCGGATGGGGGACAGGACTTACCGCCGGCGCTGTGGCGCTGGGCATCTTCACCCTGCTCTTTGGCTGGATGGCGGCAAAGGGGACCGGCATGGTGTGCAGCGTGGGACGTTTCAGAAAATACGTAGGCGTCCTCAGAGAACGGGAATATTGTGATGTGAAGGAACTGGCGCAGAAGACCGGGCAGTCTGTGAAGGCAGTCGTCAAGGATCTGAAGAAGATGATACAGAAGGGATGGTTCAGACAGGGACATCTGGATGAACAGGGAACCTGTTTGATGGTAAGCGATGAGGCGTACCGTCAGTACACCGGACTAATGGAGCGGATGAGCCGGGAGAAGGCGGAACGGGAAGCCGCGGCCGAGAGAGCACGTCAGGAATATTCGAAGCTGTCGCCGGAGGTGCAGAAGATCGTCAGCGCCGGAGATGAGTATGTAAGAAAGATAAGGGAAGCCAATGACGCGATCCCGGGAGAAGAGATCTCGGCGAAGATTTCGAGGATGGAGATGCTGGTGGACCGTATCTTTGACCGGGTGGAGCAGAATCCGGAGTCGGTAGATGATATCCGGAAGCTGATGGAATATTACCTTCCGACGACGATAAAGCTCCTGGAAGCGTATGAAGAGCTCGACGCCCAGCCTGTACAGGGCGAGAACATCATTTCATCGAAGCGGGAGATCGAGAAGACGCTGGACACGCTCAATACAGCGTTTGAAAAGCTCCTGGACGATCTGTTCCAGGACACGGCATGGGATGTATCGTCAGACATATCAGTGCTGAACATGATGCTCGCACAGGAAGGACTGACTGAGGACGGGCTCACGGGGAAAAAGAAAAACTAGAGGACCGGATTGTCTGCGCAGGAGAAGGCTGCGCTGTATAAAAAACACGGAGGAATAAAGAGATGAGCAATGAATTTCAGGATCTGAGCACAACGCCGACACTTACCCTGGATCCTTTCCAGGCACAGGAAGAAAAGAAAATGCCTGCCGAGGCAGAGCGGCAGGAACCTGCATTGGATGAGAACATCCTTACCGAGGAAGAGCGGAGGACGGTAGACGCATTCGCGAAGCAGATCGATCTTACTAATTCGACGATGGTGCTCCAGTACGGCGCGGGCACACAGAAGAAGATGGCTGATTTTTCAGAATCGGCTCTCGAAAATGTGAGATCAAAGGATCTGGGCGAGGTGGGCGAGCTTTTGTCCGGAGTGGTAAAAGAGCTCAAAGATTTTGATGAGGAAGAGGAAAAAGGATTCTTCGGAATCTTTAAAAAGGCATCCAACAGGATCGAATCCATGAAGGCGAAGTATGCAAAGGCAGAGGCGAATGTCAATGAGATCGTCAAGGTCCTGGAGAAGCATCAGGTACAGCTCATGAAGGATACGGCTCTGCTGGATAAGATGTACGAACTGAACCTTACCTATTTTAAAGAGCTGTCCATGTATATCCTGGCGGGAAAGAAGAAGCTGCAGGAGGTGCGGGGCACGCAGCTTGCAGAGCTTATGAGCAGGGCGCAGGCTTCCGGCCTTCCGGAGGATGCTCAGGCGGCGAAGGATCTGAACTCCCTCTGCGACCGGTTTGAGAAGAAGATCCATGACCTGGAGCTGACGAGGATGATCTCGATCCAGACGGCGCCCCAGATCCGTCTTGTACAGAACAACGATACGCTGATGGCAGAGAAGATACAGTCCACGATCGTGAACACGATCCCGCTGTGGAAGAGCCAGATGGTCCTGGCGCTGGGAGTGGAGCATTCCACACAGGCGGCGAAGGCGCAGCGCCAGGTGACAGATATGACGAACGAGCTTCTCAGAAAGAACGCGGAGAAGCTGAAGATGGCGACCGTGGATACGGCAAGAGAATCTGAGCGGGGCATCGTGGATATGGAGACGCTGAAGGCGACGAATGAGTCTCTGATCTCTACACTGGATGAGGTGATGAACATCCAGAGAGAGGGTAGACAGAAACGCCAGGAGGCGGAAGCTGAGCTGCGTACCATGGAGCAGGAGCTGAAGAATAAATTACTGGAGATCCGAGGATGATTCTTGACAACGGCAGTGTTTTTGGGTAGAATCACAGATAGTTCCGGCTGATGCCGGAGTGTGCGATGAACGGGATTAGTATATAAGAGGAAATGCCACAGAGAGGGGGCGGCTGGTGAGAGCCTCCGCAGGACCTTATAGAACCGGCCCGGGAGCTTCTGCATGAAAGTGCGGCGCAGGTCTGCGTTAGAGACGAAAGAGTGAACGACATGTGCGCAGGTCTGCGGACACAGGCATATGGAGTTAATTAGGGTGGTACCGCCGAGAGATTCGGTCCCTTGTTTTCAGGGACTGAATGTCCCGGCGTTTTGTTTTTTGAGTATTGTATGAAAAAGGAGAAGAGGAAAATGGCGAAAGAAAAGAAATTAGTGCAGTCCATCACTTCCAGAGATGAAGATTTCGCGCAGTGGTACACAGACGTCGTGCGCGAGGCGAAGCTGTGCGACTATTCAGGCGTGAAGGGGTGCCTGAACTATCTGCCGAACGGGTATGCGATCTGGGAGAACATCCAGGCAGATCTGGACAGGAGATTCAAGGAGACGGGCGTGGAGAATGTCTATCTTCCGGTCCTGATCCCGGAGAGCCTGCTCCAGAAGGAGAAGGATCATATCGAGGGATTCGCTCCCGAGGTGGCATGGGTGACACACGGAGGAATGGAGCAGCTCCAGGAGAGATTCTGCATCCGTCCTACATCCGAAACACTGTTCTGTGATGTGTGGAGCAAGACCGTGCAGTCTTACCGCGATCTTCCGAAGGTATGGAACCAGTGGTGCTCTGTACTCCGCTGGGAGAAGACGACGAGACCGTTCCTGCGCTCCAGAGAGTTCCTGTGGCAGGAGGGACACACCATCCATGCGACATACGAAGAGGCAGAAGAGCGCACGAAGCTGATGTGGGATGTCTATAGAAGCTTTGTTGAGGAAGATCTGGCGATCCCGGTCGTTGCCGGAAGAAAGACTGACAGCGAGAAGTTTGCAGGTGCTCAGGATACTTACACGATCGAGGCGCTGATGCACGACGGACAGGCGCTCCAGTCGGCGACGAGCCACTTCTTCGGCAATTCGTTCCCGGATGCCTTCAATATTAAATATTTGGATAAGAACAATGAGCTCCACAGCGTCTACGAGACTTCCTGGGGACTGTCTACAAGGATCATCGGCGCGATCATCATGGTACACGGCGATGACAGCGGACTGGTGCTCCCGCCGAGGATCGCTCCGGTACAGACAAGAGTCATCCCGGTCGCGCAGCACAAGGAGGGCGTCCTGGAGAAGGCGAATGAGCTGCTTGACGCGCTGAAGGCTGCAGGATACCGTGCGAAGATCGACGACTCAGAGAAGAGCCCGGGATGGAAGTTCAGCGAGCAGGAGATGCTGGGAATCCCGACCCGTATCGAGATCGGACCGAAGGATATCGAGAACGGCCAGGTCGTAGTCGTGCGCAGGGATACACGCGAGAAGATCGTTGTTCCGATGGATGAGATCACCACGAAGCTGGGAGAGATCCTTGAGACGATCCAGAAGGATCTGTATGCGAAAGCGAAAGATTTCCTTGATTCGCATATCAGCACGGCAGTCACGATGGACGAGATGAAAGACGCAGTCCAGAATAAGAAAGGCTTTGTGAAAGCAATGTGGTGCGGCGAGGAAGCGTGCGAGGACGAGGTCAAGGCGCAGACCGGCGGCGTGACATCCAGATGCATCCCGATGGAGGAAGAGCATCTCTCCGATGTCTGCGTCTGCTGCGGCAAACCGGCGAAGCATATGGTTTACTGGGGAAGAGCATATTAATTCTTTGACTTTATGGAAAGGGCAGGATCTGAAAAGAGGACCTGCTCTTTTTTATCCGGAAATTCTATCGGCAGTCCTTGAGAAAGGACGGAGGAGCGCGCCAGGAGATTTACCGGGATCCATGAAGAAGTCAGCTCTGTGCGGTGGATGGACAATGGAGAGGAGCTTTCCTTCGAGCAGGACTGTGATGCAGGGATCCTGACTGTAAATGCCAGCGGATTTTCATATGGCGACAATTATGTAGTGAGAGTTGCGGAGGTCCGGCAGGTCAGGAGGGAGAAAAATCCGCATTAAATCTTTGGAAAATCCCTTGACATCCGAAAATAAACGTAATAAACTAGTCTAGCGTGCATGAAAATGAGGCGTTGTTTTTGTGCGCGGAAAGGATAATGACAAGATTATCCGCAGCCCCTTATGACATAAGTCATGAGGTAACGAATAATTCATAGGAGGTGAAAGAAATGCCAACATTTAACCAGTTAGTTAGAAAAGGACGTCAGACTTCTGAGAAGAAATCTACAGCACCGGCACTTCAGAAAGGATACAACTCCCTGAAGAAGCGTGCGACGAACGTATCCGCACCGCAGAAGAGAGGTGTGTGTACAGCAGTTAAGACAGCTACGCCGAAGAAGCCTAACTCAGCTCTGAGAAAGATCGCCAGAGTTCGTCTTTCTAACGGAATCGAAGTAACAAGCTACATCCCGGGCGAAGGACACAACCTTCAGGAGCATAGCGTTGTTATGATCCGTGGAGGAAGAGTTAAGGACCTGCCGGGTACAAGATACCACATCATCCGTGGTACACTTGATACAGCAGGTGTTGCTAAGAGAAGACAGGCGCGTTCTAAGTACGGCGCTAAGAGACCGAAAGACGCGAAAAAATAATCTTAGCACAAAGTAACTAAAGTGTTAAATCGTATCACAAACAGAACTATGATTATCGTACCTCATTGGACTTTGGAAGTTCAGTGAGTATGGGTTGCGGATTATGATATAAGTCCCGCGGCCACGAGCACATGCAAAGCGATTCCATAGAAAGACACATGTGAGTACCGATGAATTAATCCCGGGCTGACCGGAAAATATGATTAAGGAGGGAAGGACCGTGCCACGTAAAGGACATACTCAGAAAAGAGATGTATTAGCGGATCCAATATACAACAATAAAGTTGTTACCAAACTTATCAACAACATCATGCTTGATGGTAAGAAAGGCGTAGCACAGAAGATTGTATACGGAGCATTTGAAAGAGTAGAGGCAAAGGCTGAGAAGCCGGCAATTGAAGTGTTTGAAGAGGCTATGAACAACATGATGCCGGTACTGGAAGTTAAGGCAAGACGTATCGGTGGTGCAACATACCAGGTACCGATCGAGGTCAGAGCTGACAGAAGACAGGCGCTCGCTCTTCGCTGGCTGACAATGTATTCCCGTCAGAGAGGCGAGAAGACAATGGAAGAGAGACTGGCGAATGAAATTCTCGACGCAGCGAACAACACAGGCGGAGCTGTGAAGAGAAAAGAAGATATGCACAAGATGGCAGAGGCAAACAAGGCGTTTGCACACTATCGTTTCTAATTATCTTAGGAGGAAAAAATCTTGGCTGGAAGAGAATATCCATTAGAGAGAACCAGAAATATCGGTATCATGGCGCATATCGATGCGGGTAAGACGACGCTGACAGAGCGTATTCTTTACTATACCGGTGTTAACTATAAGATTGGTGATACTCATGAGGGTACTGCTACCATGGACTGGATGGAGCAGGAGCAGGAGAGGGGTATCACAATTACCTCAGCAGCTACGACATGTCACTGGACTCTGGAAGAGAAGACTAAGCCGAAGGCTGGCGCTCTGGAGCATCGTATCAACATCATTGATACTCCGGGACACGTTGACTTTACCGTAGAGGTTGAGCGTTCACTCCGTGTACTGGATGGAGCTGTAGGTGTTTTCTGTGCTAAGGGCGGTGTTGAGCCTCAGTCAGAGAACGTTTGGCGCCAGGCAGACACATACAATGTACCGAGAATGGCGTTCATCAATAAGATGGACATTCTCGGAGCTGATTTCTACAATGCAGTAGAACAGATCAAGACAAGACTTGGCAAAAATGCAATCTGTCTTCAGCTTCCGATCGGAAAAGAAGACGAGTTTAAGGGAATCATCGACCTGTTCGAGATGCAGGCTTACATCTACAATGATGATAAGGGTGATGATATCACAGTTTGCGACATCCCGGAAGAAATGCAGGATGAGGCTGAACTGTATCACACAGAGCTTGTAGAGAAGATCTGCGAGCTGGATGATGACCTGATGATGGAATATCTGGAAGGCGAGGAGCCGTCAGTAGATGCACTGAAAGCGGCACTGAGAAAAGCTACATGTGAGTGTACAGCTGTTCCGGTATGCTGTGGTTCCGCTTACAGAAACAAAGGTGTCCAGAAGCTTCTGGATGCAGTTCTTGAGTTCATGCCTGCTCCGACAGACATCCCGGCTATCAAGGGTGTTGACGAAGACGGCAACGAGGTTGAGAGACATTCTTCTGATGAAGAGCCGTTCTCCGCTCTCGTATTCAAGATCATGACAGACCCGTTCGTAGGTAAGCTTGCTTACTTCAGGGTTTATTCAGGAACAATGAACTCCGGTTCTTATGTCCTGAATGCAACAAAAGGCAAGAAAGAGCGTGTTGGACGTATCCTTCAGATGCATGCCAACAAGCGTGAAGAGCTGAGCAAAGTTTACTCAGGAGATATCGCTGCAGCGATCGGATTCAAGTTCTCCACAACAGGTGACACGATCTGTGACGAGCAGCATCCGGTAATCCTTGAGTCTATGGAGTTCCCGGAGCCGGTTATCGAGCTTGCGATCGAGCCGAAGACAAAGGCTTCTCAGGGCAAACTCGGTGAGTCCCTTGCAAAACTTGCAGAGGAAGACCCGACATTCCGTGCTCATACAAACCAGGAGACAGGACAGACGATCATCGCCGGAATGGGTGAGCTTCACCTTGAGATCATCGTAGACAGACTTCTCCGTGAGTTTAAGGTTGAGGCAAACGTAGGTGCGCCTCAGGTTGCTTATAAAGAAGCGATCACAAAAGCGGTTGACATTGACAGCAAATATGCAAAACAGTCCGGTGGACGTGGACAGTACGGACACTGTAAAGTTAAATTCGAGCCAATGGATGCGAACGGTGAAGAGACATACAAGTTCGAGTCCACTGTAGTCGGTGGTGCGATTCCGAAGGAATATATCCCGGCTGTAGGCGAAGGTATCGAGGAAGCGATGAAATCCGGTATCCTTGGCGGATTCCCGGTAGTAGGTGTTCATGCGAACGTATACGACGGATCCTACCATGAGGTTGACTCCTCAGAGATGGCATTCCACATTGCAGGTTCCCTTGCATTCAAGGATGCTATGAAACAGGGGGCTCCGGTCCTGCTTGAGCCTATCATGAAGGTTGAGGTAACAATGCCTGAGGAATACATGGGCGATATCATCGGCGACCTGAACTCACGCCGTGGACGTATTGAGGGTATGGATGACCTCGGCGGCGGCAAGATCGTTCGTGCGTATGTTCCGCTTTCCGAAATGTTCGGATACTCTACAGACCTTCGTTCCAGAACGCAGGGACGTGGTAACTACTCAATGTTCTTCGAGAGATATGAGCAGGTACCGAAGTCTGTACAGGAAAAAGTGTTATCCAATAAAAATGCCTAAATATTAGAAAAAGGCTTGAAAAACGGCTAAGTTTGAAATATAATCAGATTTAGCCGGGTAAAATCGAAAACCAAAAAATGCCTGAACAACAGGCGCAATTTTAAGGAGGACATTCAAAATGGCAAAAGCTAAATTTGAAAGAACAAAACCGCATTGTAATATTGGTACCATCGGCCACGTTGACCATGGTAAAACAACTCTGACAGCTGCTATCACAAAGACTCTGTCTCACAGAGTAGAAGGAAACGCAGCAGTTGATTTCGAGAACATCGACAAGGCTCCGGAAGAGAGAGAGCGTGGAATCACAATCTCTACAGCACACGTTGAGTATGAGACAGAGAAACGTCACTATGCACACGTTGACTGCCCGGGACATGCTGACTATGTAAAGAACATGATCACAGGTGCTGCTCAGATGGACGGCGCTATCCTTGTTGTTGCTGCTACTGACGGTGTTATGGCTCAGACAAAGGAGCACATCCTTCTGTCCCGCCAGGTTAACGTACCGTACATCGTAGTATTCATGAACAAATGCGATATGGTAGACGACGAAGAGCTGCTTGAGCTTGTAGAGATGGAGATCCGTGAAGTACTCAGCGAGTACGAGTTCCCGGGAGATGACACACCGGTTATCCAGGGTTCTGCTCTGAAGGCTCTTGAAGATCCGGACGGAGAGTGGGGCGACAAGATCATGGAGCTCATGGACGCTGTTGATGAGTGGATCCCGACTCCGGAGCGTGATACAGACAAGCCGTTCCTGATGCCGGTAGAGGATGTATTCTCTATCACAGGACGTGGTACAGTTGCTACAGGTAGAGTAGAGCGTGGTACACTTCACGTATCTGACGAAGTTGAGATCATCGGTATCCACGAGGATGTTAAGAAGACTGTTGTAACAGGTATCGAGATGTTCCGTAAGCTGCTCGACGAGGCTCGTGCAGGTGATAACATCGGTGCTCTGCTCCGTGGTATCCAGAGAACAGAGATCGAAAGAGGTCAGTGTCTGATCAAACCGGGTACAGTTACATGCCATACAAAATTCACATGCCAGGTTTACGTTCTGACAAAAGATGAAGGTGGACGTCATACTCCGTTCTTCAACAACTACAGACCGCAGTTCTACTTCAGAACAACAGACGTTACAGGTGTTTGCGAGCTTCCGGAAGGAACAGAGATGTGCATGCCTGGTGACCACGTAGAGATGACAGTTGAGCTGATTCATCCGGTAGCTATGGAGGAAGGTCTGAGATTCGCTATCCGTGAGGGTGGACGTACAGTAGGATCAGGAACAGTAGCTTCCATCATCGAGTAATATTCGCGTTGGCATTGAGCCGTGCGATAAAATAAGTGAAGACCCGCGGGAAGGTGCTTGCATTTTCCCACGGGTCTTCTTTTATTTTATCATAGGGCGACAGCCCGCGAGCGAGATGGAGCGAAGCAGAATCGAGCTGCGCACGGCGAGAGAAGCTTAATATTAACAGCGCCGGATATTCTGGGTAACCGGCAGGAAAGGAAGTATAGATAAATGAATGCAAATATTTTCAGGCCAGTGAATATATGCATGATCCTTTTGGGAAATGCGGCAATGGCGCTGGGGATTGTTATGTTTATCCTGCCAAATGATTTGATGACAGGCGGAACAACAGGGCTGTCTCTGATCGTAGAGCATTACACAGATCTGCCGATCTCGGTGTTTGTGTTCATATTTAATGCAGTGATGTTTGTTCTTGGACTGGTAATCCTGGGAAAGAAGTTTGCCATGACGACATTGATCAGTACGTTTTTCTATCCTGTTGTACTGGAATTTTTCCAGCGTTTTCCGACCATTGCGTATGGGATTACCCGGGACAGGCTTATGGCCAGTCTGTTTGGCGGACTGTTCATCGGATTCGCCCTGGGAATTGTGATCCGGGCAGGAGCGTCAACCGGGGGAATGGATATACCGCCGCTTATTCTGAACAAGAAGTTTGGCCTGCCTGTATCAGTGATGCTGTATACTTTTGATTTTGTGATCCTGCTCGGACAGATGCTTTTCTCAGATAAAGAGGCAATCCTCTATGGAATCCTCCTGGTCATGACCTACACGATCGTGCTGGATAAGGTACTGGTATTCGGGCGTGCGCAGACGCAGGTGAAGATCATCAGCGGGAAAGCGGAGGAGATCAACACGGTGATCAACCGGGAGATGGACCGTGGCTCCACGCTGATCCATACGGCAACCGGATATCTGAGAAAAGAGCAGGATATGATCATGACAGTGATATCGAACCGGCAGCTTGCACAGCTGAACCGGCTTGTTACAGAGATCGATCCCAATGCTTTTATGATCGTAGCCAAGGTCAATGAAGTCAGCGGCAAAGGCTTTACGCTTCCGAAGAAAAGAGTGCATCTGTCTGATGATCATGTTTTCGGAAAATAGATTTAGAATAATTGTGGGATAGGTTCATAAGCTTTAACAGTATATATTAAAAATTGGGGAAATCTTAAGAGAAGTGTGATATGAAGGTGGATAATTCGTGAGATCAGTTTCACTTCTCTTTTTAGTATGGCCGGGATTAATGCTGCTCCGATAAATACTTTTTTGAAATCTGCATATGATAATCATATTCGCAGTATCCAGGAGCAGAGAAATGACCAGTAAAAGAGAGACATTGATCAGGCAGACAGCCGCAGATCTTATATATGACATTGCCGGCAGCGTTCTCTACGCTGTCGGTCTATATACATTTGCCGGAAATGCCGGCTTTGCCCCTGGCGGGATCTCGGGGCTTGCACTTATCCTGAACCACATCTGGGGACTGCCGGTCGGCACGATGACTCTCCTGTTTAATATCCCCCTTGTCGCTGTCAGCTATAAAACAGTAGGACGAAGGCTGCTCGTGAAAAGCGCAAAAACGATGATCATCTCGTCGCTGATGCTTGATGTGATATTTCCGTTTACGCCGATGTACGAGGGGAACAGGATGGTGGCGGCTGTATATTCAGGGATTTTTCTCGGAGCGGGCATGGCACTTTTCTATATGAGGGGATCATCCTCAGGAGGAATTGATTTCCTTGCACTGACGATCAAGAAGAAACGTCCGTATATGTCGATCGGAGTGATCACGCTGCTCATTGATCTGGTCGTGATCCTTCTGGGATGGCCTGTTTTCGGCGATGTGGACGCGGTCCTCTATGGCGTGGCTTCCACAGGTGCCTCTACGATCGTGATCGACAAGATCTTGTACGGGATCGGGGCAGGAACGCTCGCCATCATCATAACGGATAAAGGAAAAGCGATCGCAGCCGGGATCAGTGAGAAGGCAGGAAGGGGCGTCACATCGCTGCCGGCGGTCGGCGGATATACCGGGATGCACAGAGACGTGATCCTCTGCGCATGTACAAAGTCGGAGGCAAATCTTGTGAAAACTGCAGTGCAGGAGACTGACGCCGATGCATTTCTGATGTTTACCGAGACGAGTGAGGTGTTCGGAGAAGGCTTCAAGGTGAAAAATATCTGACGGATTTGGGAGTTCGTCCAGCGGAAGTGTGTAGGTTTGATCCGGAAAGCGGCGTAAAGCAGCCTGTTTAAGTGCTGTGATCCAGTGTTTTTTCGATATACAGTTCTTGACACAAGGAAATATATCTGCTATATTACAAATAGAACACAAGAAAGGTATGGCATGAAAGTGTGTTCTGCCGATGGACGTTCCAGAGAAGGGAAGGAAGATTGACAATACAGCGGATAAAAATTTAAGTACACATTTTTCTGACCCCGGGAACATCCCGGGGCCTTATTTGAGTATTTTTGAAAATTTCAGAACAGAAATTTTGAGGAATATTCTGGTCATAAACGGAGGAACAGGCGCTGTTCCTGTGGATGCAGCAGTTTGGCAGCTAAGATAAGAGGGTGATAGATATGGCAGTGAAAAGAGATTATTACGAAGTGCTCGGTCTGTCGAAGGGGGCAGACGCGGCGGCGATCAAAAAAGCATACAGGAAGCTTGCGAAGAAATACCACCCGGATATGAATCCGGATAATGCGGAAGCAGAGAGAAAGTTCAAGGAGGTCACTGAGGCATATAATGTGCTGAGCGATCCTGAGAAGAAGAAGCTGTATGATCAGTTCGGTCATGCCGCTTTTGATGAGACGGGTGCGGGCGGCAATCCGTACAGCCAAACCTACCGCCAGGCATACGGCGGACCGGGCGGCGGGTACCGGGAGTACCATTTCGAGGGCGGAAACATGGATGACATGTTCAATGATATTTTCGGAGATATCTTCCAGCATGGGGCGTCGGGAAATTTCGGAGGAAGCGGATTTGGAGGCGGCAGTTCAAGGAGCGGCGGCTCCCGAGGCAGTGGTTTCGGCAGCGGGTTCTATGGAGACTTCGGCGGAAGCTTTCGCTCGAAAGGCGCGGATCTGACGGCTGAGGTGACTGTGAGCTTTGATGAAGCTGCATTCGGCTGCGATAAGATCATCCATCTCCAGGATCCCGACAGTCCGAACGGAGCAGTGCAGTCGCTGAAGGTGCACATTCCGGCGGGGATCGATTCGGGCAAGAGCGTCCGTCTCCGAGGAAAAGGAATACCGGGAACCAACGGCGGGGAAAGCGGTGATCTTCTTCTGAAGGTCCAGGTGACATCAAAACCTGGTTATGAGCGGAAGGGGATGGATGTATATACAACGGTAAACATTCCTTTTACAACCGCTGTATTCGGCGGAGAAGCGGTGGTGAACACTCTGTACGGAAATGTTCTGTGTAAGATCAAAGAAGGGACCCAGGCTGGATCAAAGATCCGGCTCCGCGGCAAAGGGATTGTTTCTATGAAAGATCCGGCAGTGCATGGAGATCAGTATGTGACGGTGCAGATCGAGGTGCCGAGATATCTGAATCCGGCGGCAAAGCAGAAGCTGAAGGAATATGAAGCATTGTGTGCGGGAAAAGCGAAAACTGCATAAGGACAGCCAAGTGCGCATGTGAACGGCAGCTTGATGCAAAATGGAACGGTAAGGGATGGTCTGATTTCCCAGGCTGTCCCTTTTTATTGCCTTCAATTCGGATATTTGCTATTATAGTACCAGAGCTGTCCGGTGAAGACGGCGCATTTTTACAGATACTGAAAGAACAGGAAAGGAAGGGAAGATAAATGAAGATAGGAATTGGAAATGATCATTCAGCGCTGGAGCTGAAGGCGGAAATCGTGGAATTTCTCAAAGAAAAAGGACATGAGGTAGTAGATTACGGCACATACACGGCAGAAAGCTGCGACTATCCGGCATACGGGGAGGCAGTCGGGCGCGCTGTCGCATCAGGGGAGGTAGAGCAGGGGATCCTGATCTGCGGGACAGGACTCGGCATTTCTCTGGCGGCGAACAAAGTGAAGGGAGTACGCGCGGCTGTGTGCAGCGAGCCTTACACTGCAAAGATGGCACGTGCCCATAACAACTGCAACATCCTGGCATTCGGCGCGAGAGTGGTAGGCGCGGAGCTGGCGAAGATGATCGTTGAGACATGGCTGAATACAGAGTTTGAGGGCGGACGCCATCAGCGCAGAGTGGATATGATCATGGAGATCGAGGATAAGGACTGAGCACCGGGAGGTAATATGGCGAAGAGACTTTTGGACTGTACGTCATCCGATATCGCTGGGATGACGGGAAAAGAGCTGGCGGAGGCCATCGCAGGAAGCGAGGGCCGCGTCCTTGTCTGCGAGACGATCGGGGCTGTGCAGCCGATGCTCGGCGATGTGACGAATGCGGAGTTTGCCGCGGCCATGGGCGCAGACATGCTCATACTGAACCTGTTTGACGTGAACCATCCCGTGATCAACGGACTGCCCGATACCGCGCCGGAGGATACGATCCGGGAGGTGAAGCGTCTGACAGGAAGAGCGGTAGGGATCAATCTCGAGCCTCTGGAAGAGGGGATCGAGAGCACAGTCGATACGAACAGTGAATGGAAATTGACATCTGGGCGCGCGGGCACTCTTGAGAATGCGGAGAGGGCAGTTGCGATGGGAGTCGATTTTATTGTCCTTACAGGGAATCCGGGCGTGGGCGTGACGAATCAGGCGATCGTGCGCACCCTGAGAGAATACAGAGAGCGGTTCGGAGACCAGATCCTTCTGATCGCGGGCAAGATGCACGCTGCAGGGATCCTCTCGGAATCCGGAGAGAATATTATTACGGAAGAGGATGTGAGGGCTTTTGCAGAGGCAGGGGCTGACGTCATCCTGATGCCTGCACCGGGGACAGTCCCGGGGATCACGACGGAGTATATACGCGGACTTGTGTCCTGCGCGCACAGCTTGGGGAAACTGACGCTCACGGCGATCGGCACATCCCAGGAAGGCGCGGATGCTTCTGCAATCCGGGAGATTGCCCTGATGTGCAAGATGACAGGGACAGATCTTCACCATCTGGGCGATTCGGGATATGTGGGCATGGCGCTTCCGGAAAATATCCTTGAATACGGCAAAGTGATCCGCGGAGTGCGCCATACTTATCACAGGATGGCGTCCTCCATCAACCGATAGAAAGGGCTGTGATGATGATGCATGCGTATTATCTGAGCCAGTGGGTCCTGTTTTTCTTTATCTACAGCTTTATCGGCTGGGTGTGGGAGAGCTGCTATGTCTCTGTGAGAAAGCGGCGGTGGGTGAACCGCGGTTTTATGCACGGGCCGATGCTGCCGCTCTACGGATCCGGGGCACTGGTCATATTGATCGTAACGATCCCGGTGAGAGAGAATCTTATCCTTGTTTTCCTTGTCGGGATGGCCGGTGCTACGATACTGGAATATTTTACAGGAGCGGCGATGGAACGTCTCTTCCATGTGCGGTACTGGGATTACAGCAGGCAGCCGGGAAATCTCAACGGGCATATCTGCCCGATGGCATCTCTGTGCTGGGGATTTTTTTCCGTGCTGATGGTTCGGTTCATCCATGTGCCGGTGGAGAATGCGGTCCTTAGGATACCGCTTACCGTGAGCGAGGGTCTGGCAACTGTCCTGACTGTTGCTGCGGCGGTTGATTTTACCCAGTCCTTCAACGAGGCTATGGACATGAAGAATATTCTTCTCCAGCTTGAAGAGAGTAAGAAGCAGATCCGTCAGATGCAGGAAAAACTGAAAACAGCGTCAGGGGAAGTGCTTGAAGATTACAGAAGGTATTCTGAGCAGCTCCAGCAGAAGAGCCTTAGCCGTAAGAACGCATTTATCGAACAGATCCATGAGAAGAGAGAGAAGCAGAGAAAGGTGCTGCTGGATCTGTCTGAGAGGGCGGAGATGCTGCTGAGGGAAGAGCTGCCGGCTAAGGTGGATGAGCTGATCGGGGAAGAACGGAGAGAAGAACTGGCAGAATTGAAGAGCAGTATCCTGCAGGAGCTCCAGAAGCTCGGCGCCAGGACGGATAAGAGATATCTCCGCGCTGCCGGACAGCTGAGGAGGAATCCTACGGCTGTTTCCGAACGGTTCAAGGAGACCGTGGATGAACTGAGACGGCTGATGGACGCAGATCAGAGGCGAGACGGGGAAACGCAGGATAAAGGAGAAGATAAATGACGAAAAAACAGCGAGCGCTGGAAGTAATAGAGAGATTAAAAAAAGAGTATCCGGATGCGGGATGCACTCTGGACTATGATCAGGCGTGGAAGCTGCTCGTCAGCGTCAGGCTGGCGGCGCAGTGCACCGACGCCAGAGTCAATGTCGTGGTCGAGGGGCTGTATGAAAAGTATCCGGACGTGAATGCGCTGGCGGATGCCGATGTCAGCGATATCGAGGAGATCGTAAGGCCATGCGGGCTCGGGAAGAGCAAGGCGCGTGATATCAGTGCCTGCATGAAAATGATCCGGGATGAGTTCGGAGGAAAAGTGCCGGATGATTTTGACGCACTTCTGAAGCTCCCGGGAGTGGGGAGGAAGAGCGCCAACCTGATCATGGGTGATGTGTTCGGGAAGCCTGCGATCGTGACAGATACCCACTGCATCCGTCTGGTGAACCGGATCGGCCTTGTCGACGGGATAAAGGAGCCGAAGAAGGTGGAGATGGCGCTGTGGAAGATCATTCCGCCGGAAGAAGGGAGCGATTTCTGCCACCGGCTTGTCTACCACGGGAGAGATGTCTGCACAGCGCGGACGAAACCGCACTGCGATAAATGCTGTCTCGAGAATATTTGCAAGAAAGCCGGGGTATAATATCTGGTGATAAGCAGGAAATACACCGATAATAAATAAAAAGATAATAAAAATGTCAGAAAATATTGACTCTCAACCTAAAAAGTTCTAAACTTAGGATAAGCAGAACAGAAGGGAGAGGATATTATGACAGATGTATATACTGCTACAATATTATTTGTGATCACGTTTCTTCTTATCTGCTGGGTCGTTACGGAATTTCAGATCTATAATAACACCCACAGCATGAATGATGAGATGAAGAAGCCGCGTATGGCGTCATGGCTGACGGTGGGACAGAACAGGTTCTGGGAGGCAGTGGACAGTATCCGAGGCATCCGGCAGGGCAGACTGAGAGAAGAGAATAAGAGCACATACCTCTTTGGAATAAAGAGGAGAGATAAAAAAGAGGAAAGCCGTATGGCCAGAAGAATAGGACAGCGTCAGTGATACTTAGATCTATAAGACAGTTAGGAGAACTGCCGCAGCAACAGGGTCTTGGAACAGGAAGCCCTCGCTGCTGCGGCATTCTCATTGTCTGGAGATAAAAAAGAAAATGGAGGACAGGGACATGAAAAGTGTAAAGCTGAGAGACGATTTTTACTGGACCGGGATCATAGATGACCAGCTTCGTGTTTTTGACATCATCATGTACACGGAGTTTGGGACGACATACAATTCCTATGTGATGAAGGCGGGAGATAAGATCGTCCTGTTCGAGACTGCGAAGGCAAAATTTTTTGACGAGTATCTTGAGAAACTGAAGGAAGTCATCGATGTGACGAAGATAGACTATCTGGTAGTGAGCCATACGGAGCCGGACCACGCGGGCAGTGTGGAGCGTCTTCTGGACTACAGTCCGCAGATGAAGATCCTTGCGACCGGATGTGCCATCGGATTTTTGAAAGAGATCGTAAACCGCGATTTTGTCAGTATTGCGGTCAAGGATGAGCAGAAGATGACGATCGGTAACCGGACGCTCAGGTTTCTGTTTGTGCCGAATCTGCACTGGCCGGATACGATGTATACATTTATCGAGGAAGAGCAGATCCTGGTGACATGTGACTCGTTTGGAGCTCACTACTGTCTTCCTGAAGTCGTCTCCACGGAGATACAGAGTGAAGAGGACTATCAGAAAGCGCTGAAGTACTATTATGACTGCATCATCGGACCGTTTAAACCGTTCATGCTCAAGGCTCTGGACCGTGTGGAGGATATGGATATCACAATGGTCTGCACAGGGCACGGACCGGTGCTTGTGGGCGACAGGATCAAGGCGGTGATGAAACAGTACAGAGAGTGGTCCACAGTGGTCAATCCAAATGAGAAGAAGACGGTGGTCATGCCTTATGTGAGCGCATACGGATACACGAAGATGCTGGCGGAGAAGATCGCAGAGGGGATCAGGGACAGCGGAGACATCGATGTGCGCATGTATGATATGGTGGAGGCTGATGCGGCGAAGGTCAGCGAAGAGCTCCTGTTCGCGGACGGCATACTGCTTGGAACACCGACGATTGTCGGAGAGGCATTGAAGCCGATCTGGGATCTGACACTGGGCATGTTCCCGGCAACACATGGAGGAAAGTATGCAGGCGCTTTCGGAAGCTACGGCTGGAGCGGCGAGGGTGTGCCGAATATCACGCAGAGGCTGAAGCAGCTTAAGATGAAGGTGTCGGAGGGATTCCGCGTCAGGTTTAAGCCGTCTGAGGCGGATCTGGTGAGCGCTTATGAATACGGCTATCAGTTCGGATGCACTGTGCAGGAGAAGGAGCCGGTGAAGCCGAAGAAGAAGGGCGCAAGAAGCCTTGTGAAATGTCTGGTCTGCGGTGAGATCTTCGACTCGTCGATCGAAGTGTGCCCGGTCTGCGGAGTGGGAAAAGAAAATTTCGTGCCGGTAGAAGCAGAAGAGACCGGATATGTGAATAATACGGAAGAATATTACGTGATCCTCGGCAACGGGGCAGCAGGCTTTAACGCTGCGAAGGCAGTAAGGGAGAGAGACCGGACCGGCGCGGTCATCCTGATCTCGGATGAACCCTATCCGGCTTATAACCGGCCGATGCTGACCAAATCTATCGTAGCCGGGCTGAGTGCGGAGCAGATCGCGATCGAAGGTCCGGACTGGTATGAAGAGAATAAGGTATACCAGATGCTCGGCAAGAAGGCCGTCTCTGTAGATATGAAGGAAAAAGAAGTAATCCTTGAGGACGGCGCGAAGGTACACTTTACGAAGCTGATCTACGCTCTCGGGAGCGAGTGCTTCATACCGCCGATGGAGGGAAGCTCTCTTCCGGAAGTCGTGGCGATCCGGCGGCTCGCTGATGTGGAGAAGACAGAGCGGCTGATGAAGGAAGCATCTGATGCAGTGGTAATCGGAGGCGGAGTCCTGGGTCTCGAGGCGGCATGGGAGCTGAAGAAAGCAGGGCTGAACGTGAAGGTCCTGGAAGTGGCGCCTGTGCTGATGGGACGGCAGCTTGACGCGGGAAGCGCGGAGCTTCTCAAGAAGATTGCATTGAAGAACGGCGTGGAGATCCGCACCGGAGTGACGGTAGAGGCGATAGAAGGGAAAGAGCATGTGACCGGAGTGCGGCTTGCAGGCGGCGAGGTGTGTCCTGCGGATCTGGTCATCGTATCTGCAGGTGTGCGCGCGAACATCGGACTGGCCCAGAGCATCGGTCTGGATACAGATCGCGCAGTGCTGGTCAACGAGCATATGGAGACGAATCTCCCGGGCGTCTATGCCTGCGGAGACTGCGCGCAGTACCGCGGCGCAAACTTTGCGATCTGGCCGGAGGCTGTCGAGCAGGGGAAAACTGCGGGAGCCAACGCAGCGGGAGAAAAAGCAGTATATGAGCCGGTCGCTGCGGCGCTTACGTTCCACGGGATGAATACCGCACTTTTTGCGGCAGGGGACAATGGTAAGAACCCGAACCTTCTGTATAAGACAGTGGAGTTCCAGGATATGGGAAAAGGACAGTTCAGGAAATGCTATTTCCTCAATAACCGTCTCTGCGGCGTGATCCTGATCGGCGATCTGTCCGAGATGGCGAAGATGACAGAGGCGCTCGCAAAGCATGCATCCTATGAGGAACTGATGAAGAAATAAATGACAGGATAGAAAAAGTGCGCGGCGCACAGGATGAACAGAATCCTTCCTAGTGCGGCGCGCGCTTTTTACTGAAATAGCATGAAAAGCCGAGAAGAAGACCCGGTGCGGGGATCCTTCTCGGCTTCTTGTTTTGCAAAACTACGGATATGACCGGCTATTCAAGGATGCGTCCGTCGATGGAGATCGTGACGACCTGGCAGGGCAGTGATTTTCCGCCTGCCTGGACCGCCTTTTTGACCGCGGCCTCCAACCCGCCGCAGCACGGCACTTCCATGCGGACGACAGTCACGTCTTTGACGGAGTTAGTGCGGATGATCTCTGCCAGCTTTTCTGAATAATCGATGTTATCCAGCTTCGGACATCCGACCAGCGTGATCCGTCCTCGCATGAAATCCTCATGAAAACGGGCATATGCGTAGGCCGTACAGTCGGCTGCGATCAGAAGAGACGCGTTTTCAAAATAGGGCGCGCTGACCGGGGCAAGCTTGATCTGTACGGGCCACTGTCCAAGGCGCGAGCGGGCGCCGGAAGGAGCGGACGGTACAGGCTGTCCTGCCGTGGGATCGGAGTCAAGGCGGCGCATCATGCTGCCGGGGCAGGAATGAGGGGCGGCCGCCCGGTCGGCAATATTTTTCTTCACGGCTTCTGCGTCGTACGGCGCGGCCTCGCGCTCCACGAAGGAGATCGCTCCTGTGGGACATGCGGGAAGACAGTCCCCGAGTCCGTCGCAGTAGTCGTCCCGGAGAAGCTTTGCCTTTCCGTTTACCATTCCGATCGCGCCTTCATGGCATGCGGATGCGCAGAGTCCGCATCCGTTACATTTTTCTTCATTGATCTGTATGATTTTTCTTATCATGATATTCATCCTTTCTTATTGTCCATCGTATGACCTGCTTTCCGAGAGATATTGTAATACGGTCGGAACAGAAAAGCTGTTGTTTTAACAACAAAATGGATGAATCATCGTCACGGTCCGCTGCAGGACTTCATCCGGCGGAGTGCGGATCAGACTCTATGCAGAGTCGTTTGAGATCATAAATCTATGAAGCTGTTTCCGCCTGCGCAGACATAGTAGGCTTTCTTATCCTCCGGCTTTACATAGATCTTAAGATCTGCAGAGTCCATGTGTTCGGCGCTGCATTTCTCAAGGATGGATTTGGCGATATCGTCGATGTCGAACTCATAGTTCTGGTACTGGAGGAACATTTCATATCCTGCGGAAGCGGACGGCGCCGGCTCTGCCTGTGCCGGAGCTGCCTGCGGAGCAGCCTCTGCTGCTGCCGGTGCGGAAACCTCCGCCGGTACAGCCTCAGGCACCGGAACGGCTGCAGATGCTGCTGCCGGTGCTGCAGCCTGTGTCTGATTTATTTTTTTCAGTCTTTTCTTATCTGTTCTTCTGCTCATAGTGATTAACCCCATTTCTTCATGATATAAGGGCAGCATCCCAAATCAGGAAGCTGTCCTCAAAACATTATATACCGCAGAGGAACGGAAGTCAAAAATGAAAGGAGAAAAATGAAAATTTATAAAAATTAAAAAAATGCTTGCATTTTTGTTACTAGTATGATAAGATATCACTCGTGTCAGAGATGACGCGGGTGTAGTTCAATGGTAGAACACCAGCCTTCCAAGCTGGATACGTGGGTTCGATTCCCATCACCCGCTTTTTTGTTTGCCCTGAAGCAGCAGGGCCGCACGGAGAGGTGTGAAGAGAGGATGAAGAGCAGCCTGTATCTGCTCTTTTTTTGTATCATTTGATATTCTTATCAGAAATTGAGACAGACTTCTGCAGGCATGACGCTGCATTTTCCTATCCATGAGTGCGGCGAGAACGGGAACCCTATGCGCCAAATATAGTGCAAACAATTCAGGAAGACGTGGCAATGGCGGAAAGATTGTGCTATACTGTAAAAAATATTTCGGTTCTTACATGCGCGGAAAGCAGTATGGCAGCGGATTCGGCATGTTTGAATGGAGATAAGAAATCAACAGAAGAAAGTGTGGGTACTATGAAATTTAATCTTATGGACAATGTCGTGACCCGGGCGCTCACAAAGATATGCGATATGATATGCCTGAATGTGATCTGGCTGATCTGCTGTATACCGATCGTGACCATCGGTGCTTCCACGACAGCTCTTTACTCTGTCATGCTGAAGATGGTCAAGAATGAGGAAGGCTATATCTTCAGGAGCTTTTTCAAGGCATTTAAAGAAAACTTCCGTCAGAGCACGGTGATCTGGCTGCTCTTTGTGCTGGTGAGCGTGATCTGGTGGATCGATTTCAACTTCGCAGGAGCGTTGGGCGGGCAGGCAGGATTCCTGCTGAGAGTGATCTTTGTGCTGCTCGGATTTGTACTGGTGTCGGTATTCATCTACGCGCTCCCGCTGACTGCGCGCTATGTGAATCCGATCAGCGCCACTTTGAAAAATGCACTGATTCTGACGCTCGCGAGACTGCCGTATACGGCGGTGATGTTCGCAGTCACGGCCGGCACACTGATCGGTTCGGCATGGAACACTACGACATTGATGTTTGCCCTGCCGATGTGGTTCTTTTTCGGCGGTTCTCTCGTGGCATGGATCAATTCCTGTATCCTGCGGAGAGTGTTTGTAATACTTGAAGACAGCAAAGAAGACGATAATACAAAGGAAGAGGTCTAGTGATGAACTTTTTAGAGGAAAGAATTGTAAAAGACGGAATCGTGAAGGAAGGAAATGTACTGAAGGTTGACAGTTTTCTGAACCATCAGATGGATATCAAGCTTTTGGATGAGATGGGAGCGGAGTTCAAGCGCAGGTTTGCGGGCAGACCGATCAACAAGATCCTCACGATCGAGGCGTCAGGGATCGGTATCGCGTGCATTGCGGCACAGCATTTTGATGTCCCCGTGGTGTTTGCAAAAAAGTCGCAGAGCATCAATCTTGACGGAGAGATGTATGTGGCAGAGGTAGAGTCATTCACCCATAAATGCAGGAATCATGTTATTGTATCGAAGAAGTTCCTTGGGCCAGAGGATCATGTGCTGATCATCGATGATTTTCTTGCCAACGGATGCGCGCTGCAGGGGCTGATCCAGATCGTCCAGGCGGCCGGCGCGACCGTGGAGGGGATCGGCATCGCCATCGAGAAGGGATTCCAGTCGGGCGGCAGGATCATCCGCAACCTCGGATATCAGCTGGAATCGCTTGCGATCGTGGACGGCATGGACGCGGAGACTGGACATATTGATTTCCGTTCCCAGGATGTGTAAGGTGCATGAATATCGGCGGATCAGCCTTTCAATCGAGTCTTCTGCAGCTTTGACAGCGGCATCTTAAGAAAATTTTTAGAATCTTATAACAGCCTCCTTTAGATTTACAGGGTATCCTGTAAACAGTTAAAGGGGGCTGTATCTATGAGTATCCAGACAATAACAAATTATTTTATACAATATGGAGCATTTTTCATCTATCTGATCGTACTGCTGGAGTATATGAACCTCCCCGGGTTCCCCGCAGGAGTCATCATGCCGCTGGCAGGGATCTGGGCGGCGAAGGGAGCGATCAGTTTTCCGATCGTCATGGTCATGACTGTTGCGGCCGGGCTGACAGGAAGCTGGATTTTGTATCTTCTCGGCAGACTGGGAGGTCCCAAGGTCATGGGATTTTATTTTAAGAAATTTCCCAAGCATCAGGCGGTGATCGAAGAAAAAATGGAATTTCTGAGAGAGAAGGGATGCATCGGAGTGTTTGTGAGCAAACTCCTTCCGATGGTCAGGACTCTGATCTCCATACCGGCGGGAATGGTAAAGATGGATTTTGTGAAATATACCTTGAGTTCGCTGTGCGGCATCTTTCTGTGGAACCTGGGATTCGTGGGTGCAGGATATTTCTTCGGGGAAGCCGCGATCAATTTCTTATCGTAGGACAGGCAGCAGAAAAGACTGAAAAGGGGGACTATACATGAAGATAGCAATGCTGACTAACAATTACAGACCATTTGTAGGGGGCGTCCCGATCTCTGTGGAGCGCCAGGCGCACGAACTGATCCAACTCGGGCACGAGGTCACGGTATTTGCGCCGACCTATGGAGATACGGAAGAAGTGGACCGCGCTGCGAGAGAGCGGATCATCCGCTACCATACACAGAAGAGGACAATGGATAACGGGATGGTGTATCCGGGGATGATACCGGGGGAGATCCTGGAGGTATTTAGGAGGGAGTATTTTGACTGTATCCACGTACATCACCCGATGTTCGTCGGTCCCTGCGCGCTTTATCTCGGAAGAAAATATGATATCCCGGTCATCTATACATACCACACACGATATGAGGAATATCTTCACTATATTCCCTGTTTTCGGATCAATGAAAAGACACCGGCATTCTGGAGAAAGTCCGTGGAATGGATCCGCAGGAGTGTGATCCCTGCGTACATGAGGTGGTTCGCAGACCGGTGTGATATGGTGCTGGCGCCGTCTGCCGGGATGCGGCAGGTCATAAAGGATTATGGGACCGAGGCGAGGGTGGAGGTATTCCCCACCGGACTTGCGGAAGAGTTTTACAGCAAAAATTCCAGCCACTCGGCGCAGATCAGGGAGGAGTTCGGGAAAGGGAAAAAATACCTTCTGGCCACGGTGTCGAGGCTGGAGAAGGAGAAAAATTATGGGTTCCTGCTCCGAGGGATCGCGGAGATCAGGAGGAAGATAGGGGATGATTTCCAGGTGCTCATCATCGGGGACGGAAGTCAGAAGGCAGAGCTTAAGGTGCGGGCATCGATCCTGGGGATCCAGGATGTGGTCACCTTCGCGGGGAACATTCCGAACCATGAGGTGAAAGACTATCTGAACGCGTCGGATCTCTTCCTGTTTGCCTCCAGGTCTGAGACACAGGGAATCGTGCTGGCAGAGGCGATGGCTGCGGGAAATCCGGTGGTGGCGGTCCATGCGGTAGGTGTGGATGATATTGTGAGAGACGGAGTCAACGGATTTCTGACAGAGGAGGACGAAGGAGTCTGGTCAGACCGGGTAATAGAGGCGCTGGATGAGACGGTACGAGGAAGGATGGCGGCGGAGGCCGTTTCCACTGCCGAAGATTACCGCTCGTCCAGACTTGCCAGATATGAAGAGATGCTCTACAATCAATGTGTCTGCAGAAAACGGGAAGAGAGATGGACGAAGGAGCATGTGCTCAGTACAGACAGAAAGGAAGAGAGGCTTTATGAAGAAGAAAATCGGAGAGAGCATTCTGCAATGGTTATTCGTTAATTATCTGGGGCTGCTGGAGAAAACAGTCCATATCGAATGGCATGAAGATACCCAGTTCGGCGACAGCCAGATCTTCGGTTTCTGGCATGAGGACAGCTTTTTCATGAATCTGGTGCTGGAGAACCTGGCACACAAGACAAGGCCGGTTGACGTCATTGTCACAGCAGACACAAGAGGGGATTACATTGAACATATGGTACAGAGGTGCGGCGGACACGCGCTGCGCGTGCCGGATGGATACAAGGCGTTTGCCGCGCTGAAGAAGATCGTACAGGATACCTATGAGAAGGAGCATTCCCTTGCAGTGGCCCTGGACGGACCGCTGGGACCGAGGCATGAGCCGAAGAAGCTGGCGTTTTATCTGTCCGAGCATGCGGACGAGGAATTTGTCGGGATCAGCATCTCGTACTCGTCCTGCTTCCGGCTGAAACGCCGATGGGATAAGTATGCGATACCTCTGCCGTTTTCCAGAGTAACGGTGGCGGTGAAGGACTACGGGATAGTGAAGAAAAATCAGATCCCGGAGCTTCCGGTGAACGCGGACCATGTCAGAGGCTTATGCGCAGGCAGCGGGGAACCGGAGGCAGCGGTGAAGAGGATCGGAGCTCTTTAAAAGACAAATCAAGGATGACTTACAGGAAGGGGAGACTATCATGGAGATTAATCATATTTTGATCGTTGAGGATGACAAGGAGATCAGGGAGGGCGTCCAGATCTATCTGCAGAGCCAGGGATACGAAGTGTTTCAGGCGGCAGACGGTGTGGAAGGCCTGGAGATCATAGAGAAGGAGGAGATCCATCTCGCGATCGTCGATATCATGATGCCGCGGATGGACGGGATCCGGATGACCATGAAGCTGAGGGAGAAGTATGATTTCCCAGTGATCATGCTGTCGGCAAAGTCTGAGGAAGTGGATAAGATCACAGGGCTGAATATCGGCGCTGACGACTATGTGACGAAGCCGTTCACGCCCATGGAGCTGATGGCAAGGGTCAATTCCCAGCTCAGGCGGTACAGGAAGTTCCTGGAGAAGCTGACGCCGAAGGACAATGTGCATGTGATCGGCGGTCTGGAGATCAATGAGGATACAGTGGAGGTATCTGTGGACGGAGTGCCCGTGAAGATGACGCCGATCGAGTATAAGATCCTGCTCCTGCTCGCGAAAAACCCGGGACGGGTGTTCTCTTCGGAGGAGATCTATGAGCGGGTATGGCAGGAAAAGGCGATCAATACAGATACGATCATGGTACATGTGAGGAACATCAGAGAAAAGATCGAGCTGGATCCGAAGAATCCGAAATATTTAAAGGTGGTGTGGGGCGTTGGATACAAGATCGATAAGCAGCCGTAAGGCAGGAATCCTCGCGGCCGCGGCCCTTTTGTGCATCTGTTCTGCGGTGATGATGCTGAGATATCAGGATATGGCTGATTGGGTGGACAGCATGGAGGATATAGGGACAAGACAGACGGAGACGCTTTATGAGATGGGCGACGACCTGAGCGAGGGGAATTATCTGCTATACAATGAGTATTCGCAGGAGACAGCATTTTCGGATGTGCTGGAGTGGTACGGACAGAGCCCTTTCGAGCTTCTGGGCAGATACATGGACTACGGAATTTTTGACAGCGAGGGCGAGTCCCTTCTGAGTGATACGAGTGAGACGGAGGCACAGCGGCTTGCCGAGGAGGAATCACAGTATTACGCATTCCGCGCTTCGTTTTACTTCGGAGAAGCCGGAGAACTCTCCGATATCCAGGTGGACGGCAGCGCGCTTGAGCCTAAGACCGCATATAGTTTAGAACAGCAGTATCTCGCGGACTTTGACAATGTGCTGTATGCATACGGATTGTCATCTATCTCGACGCCGGAAAATGTCACTGTAGTCTACGGCATGACGGAAGCGAATCTAAACGCATACTGTGAGGTGGAGAGTCCGCTGGAGCTGAGCTTTTACAACTTTTCAAGCTCTACGGCATACGGGGATACGCTCGAGATGATGACACTGCTGACCGCAGCGGCGGCGCTCCTCCTTCCTTGTTTCAGGAGGCTGGATATCAGTGAAATGAAGATCTTCCGGGTGCCGTTTGAGATCCCGGCCGGCCTTCTCCTGCTGATGCTGGCGTCTGCGGACCTGATGAATATCCCGGCGTATGTGGCCTACCGTACAGTCAAGGGCACACTCCTGCCGGGCTCCGGGAATGGAGTCACGATCCTTGCGATGACGATCAATTTCCTCATGTGGATCGTTGTATACGGCCTGATCTTCTGGGCGGTCACGTCGCTCCGCGCGATGATCCGGATGAAACGCGCGTACTGGAGTGAGAGGACGCTGACGGCTAAGCTTGTCCGCCGGATCAGAAAGAGAGGTGACGCATATGGAGGGGCTATGAAACGAAAAGCCGGGGGCATCTTCAGGAGGACGAAGAAATTTCTGGCAAAGCAGTATGACGCGCTCCTGCATCTGGATTTTCAGGATAAGACGAACCGGACGATACTGAAGATCGTGCTGATCAATTTTGCGATCCTGTTTATTGTGTGCCTGTTCTGGTATTACGGGACATTTGCGCTGATCATTTATTCCGTGCTGCTGTTCATCTTTCTCCGGAAATTCACGAGGGATCTGCAGGAAAAATATAAGCTGCTCTTAAGGTCTACGAATCAGCTTGCGGAAGGGCATCTGGATGTGCCGATCGAGGGGGACATCGGACTGTTCAACCCGATCCAGGATGAGCTGAAGAAGATCCAGAAGGGGTTCAAGAAGGCCGTGGAAGAGGAAGTCAAGAACGAGCGGATGAAGACGGAGCTGGTGACCAATGTCTCTCATGACCTGAGGACACCGCTCACAGCGATCATCACGTATGTGGATCTGCTGAAGAATGAGGACAACGAAGCGAAGCGAAAAGAGTATATCGAGGTGCTGGAGCGCAAGTCGCTGCGGCTGAAAATCCTGATCGAGGACCTTTTCGAGATCAGCAAGGCTGCCAGCAAGAACGTGGTCATGCATTATATGAAAGTGGATATAGTCGATCTGTTAAAGCAGGTAGGGCTGGAAAATGACAGCAAGATCAGGGAGGCGAACCTGGAGTTCCGCTGGAAACTGCCGGAACACAAGATCGTGATGTGGCTGGACAGCCAGAAGACATACCGGATCTTTGAGAATCTGATCGTCAATATCACTAAGTATGCCATGCCGCATACAAGGGTGTATATCGAGATGACAGAGACGGAGAACGACGTCCGCATCTCCATGAAAAATGTGTCGGCTTCTGAACTGGACTTCAATGTGGATGAGATCACGGACCGGTTCGTGCGCGGCGACTCTTCGAGAAACACAGAAGGCTCCGGGCTGGGGCTTGCCATTGCGAAGAGTTTCGTAGAGCTGCAGCACGGGTCGATCAAGATCTCGACCGAGGCAGATCTGTTCAAGGCGGATATCACTCTGCCGAAGACGGAGATCCCGGAAGGGGCGGAGACGACGCCTGCATAGGGGACGGCATGCTGCTATCCGGCGCTGCCCCGTAGATGGCTGCCCCACACGGAAGCACTTGCGGGCACGCCAGAAAAATAGTGAAATGAGACCCTGCGTGTGGTACTATGAAAATGTATCAAGCGCAGGGGTTTTTACTGCCCGGCGGGATAAAAAGTAAATGCGAGGAGGATCAAGGTATGAGGTATGAGATCAAAGGAGAGACGCTCCCGGTAGCAATTTGCTATCTGGAAGGCGGAGAGCAGATGATAACAGAGCGGGGATCTATGAGCTGGATGTCGCCTAACATGAAGATGGAGACGACGACAGGCGGAGGGATCGGCAAAGCACTGGGAAGGATGTTTGCGGGAGAGGCAATCTTTCAGAACCGCTATACGGCGCAGGGCGGCAATGGGCTGATCGCATTTGCATCGAGCTTCCCGGGACAGATCAAGGCATATGAGATCGGACCGGGGCGGGAGATCATCGTTCAGAAATCAGGATTCCTTGCGGCAGAGGCAGGCGTGGAGCTGTCCGTATTTTTTCAGAAGAGACTCGGAGCGGGATTCTTCGGCGGAGAGGGCTTTATTATGCAGCGGCTTTCAGGGCAGGGCACAGCATTCCTTGAGTTCGACGGGCACGTGGTCGAGTATGACTTACAGCCTGGGCAGCAGATTGTTGTGGATACCGGATATCTGGCGGCTATGGACGGATCATGCGACATAGAGATCAAGACGGTTCCCGGGATCAAAAATATGGTATTCGGCGGAGAAGGAGTGTTCAACACAGTCGTGACCGGACCGGGGCGCGTATGGCTCCAGACGATGCCGATCTCGAATGTGGCCCAGCTGATCTTAAGCTTCATGCCGCCGAAGTCTTGATTTTGTGAAAAAAATGTGATTGGGGACGTAGTAAAATTCAATTTTACTACGTCCCCAATTGTAGTTTTATGTGTTTTTAAGTCGAAATAGATCAACGTCTGACGTCTGTTTAGAAACGAAAATCTCTCCTGTTATCCTGCTCGATCAGCTGCAGATTCTCGAGCACGGTCTTTCTCACTTTTTCGTTCGGTACATTGAGCACCTCTTTTTCGATCAGCCGGTCTCCCAGAGCCTTTGTCTCAGGGGAGGCATAGTCCATCAGATACTCTTTCAATGTCATCAGGGCATTCGGATGGCAGCAGTTCTGGATCTGCCCGCTCTTGCACAGTGACATGAAGCGGTCGCCCGTGCGTCCTGCCCTGTAGCATGCGGTACAGAAGCTGGGGATGTAGTCCATCTCCATGAGCCAGCGGACGACCTCGTCAAGCGTGCGGTTGTCGCTGACGTCGAACTGCTCGGAGCTCTCATCCTCCGGCTCCGGCTCGTAGTAGCCGCCCACGCTCGTGCGGGATCCGCCGCTGATCTGTGAGATACCGAGATGGAGGGCGCGCTCCCGGCATTTTTTGCCCTCCCGGGTGGAAATGATCATGCCTGTGTACGGCACGGCGATGCGGATGCAGGCAATGATCTTGAGGAAGGTGTCGTCATTGATCCCGTTGTCAAATTCTTCCGGATTGATGTCATCCGCGTGCTTCAGCCTTGGAACACTGATCGTGTGCGGACCTACGCCGAATGCTGCCTCAAGGTGCTCGGCATGCATCAGGAGCCCGGCAAACTCATAGCGGTATTTGTCAAGGCCGAAGAGTACGCCCAGGCCTACGTCGTCAATACCGCCCTCCATGGCACGGTCCATGGCTTCGGTGTGGTAGTTGTAGTCGTGCTTCGGCCCGGTGGGATGGAGCTCCAGATAGCTCTCCTTGTGATAAGTCTCCTGGAAGAGGATGTAGGTTCCGATCCCTGCCTCTTTCAGAAGGCGGTAGTTGTCCACTGTGGTGGCTGCGATATTGATATTGACGCGGCGGATCGCCCCGTTCTTGTGCTTGATGCTGTAGATCGTGTCGATGGATTTCAGATAATAGTCCATCGTGTTGCGGACCGGATCCTCCCCTGCCTCCAGCGCCAGGCGCTTGTGTCCCATATCCTGGAGAGCGATCACCTCACGGCGGATGTCCTCCTGGGAGAGCTGCTTGCGGGGGATGTGTTTGTTCTTCGCGTGATATGGGCAGTAGGTGCATCCGTTGATGCAGTAGTTGGACAGATACAGCGGAGCAAACATGACGATCCGGTTGCCGTAGAAGTCCTTCTTGATCTGCTCTGCCAGCTTATAAATCTCCTGATTCTTCTCTTCGATCGGACAGGCAAGAAGAACAGAGGCTTCTCTGTGGGTCAGTCCTTTTCTCTTTTTTGCCTTCTCGATGATGGCGTCGATCAGTTCAACATTTTCTTTGTTTTCATCTGCGTAGGCGAGAGTTTCCAGGATCTCTTCGTGATTGATGAAATCGTCTGCGCATTTAGAATTGACATCGTACATGATAAAATATCCTCCTCATATATGTTTTACTCAGCGAAATGTTTATGGTGTGAACAGTCAGGGATGCAGATTCAGGGAGTCGCCCCGGGAGACCGCGATGCGGTATCCGATGGACTGAATCCTCTGCTCCAGACTCTGCAGGCTCTCGGCTGCCTCGCTGCCTGTGCAGAGCTTGTTGTCGTACAGCAGATAATTCTCTCTCACCTGCGGGGGCGACAGATTCGGCATTACCACATTCGCCCCGGCGAGGATCCCCTTTTCCCTGCCGTCCGCCGCGATGGTGCCCAGCGCCGTGGTCGCGGGAAGCAGGATCTTCGGGATCATGAGCCTGATCAGTCCGAGCAGGAAAAGCGTGAGCTCCAGAGTTCCCGCGGGCCTGTCGGCAAAGGGGGTGTCGTGGTGCGGGATGAAAGGTCCGATCCCTGCCATCTGTGGATCCAGCCTTTTAAGGAAAAGCATGTCGTCCGCCAGATTTTCTGCTGTCTGGTAAGGCGAGCCGACCATGAATCCGGTCCCAATCTGATAGCCGATCTCCTTTAAGTCCCACAGACATTGCTGACGGTGGGCGGCGCTCAGAGACGGCGGGTGCAGCATACGGTAGTGGGCGGCGTCAAAGGTCTCGTGCCGGAGAAGATAGCGGTCCGCCCCGGCGTCGAAGAAGCGCTGGAAGCTTTTGCGCGGCAGTTCTCCGACAGACAGCGTGACTGCGCAGTCCGGCCAGGAGGTATGGATCTCGGAAATGATCTCCGCCATCCGGTCCTCGTTAAACCAGCCGTCCTCCCCGCCCTGCAGGACGAAGGTGCGGAATCCCAGATCGTATCCGCTCTCGCAGCAGGAGAGGATCTGCTCTTTTGTGAGGCGGTAGCGGACCGCGTTCTGATTACTTCGGCGTATGCCGCAGTAGAAGCAGTCGTTTCGGCAGTAATTGGTAAATTCGATCAGCCCGCGTATATAGACATCATGTCCGTAGTGATGGATCCGGACCTCACGGGCGCGGCTGAACAGATATTCTGAGAGCTCCGGCGTGCGCCCGCGGATCAGCCTGATCCACTCATCGCGGCTGAGAGACTGCGTGTCAGCCAGGCGGTCGATCAGTTCAGAGCCCTGTCTGAAGCTCAGCATATGTTTTTCCCGTAAATTGTTTTAGTGCTCACGCCTGGCAGCATCCCCAGCTTGCCTGAGAGCGCGCTGATGACATTGCCGGGTGCGTCCATCGCCACGCTGATGACGTGGATCCCTTTTTCGCGGTACGGTATGCCCATCCTGCCGATGACGTATTCACCGTACTCGCTCAGCAGATGATTCAGTTCATCCACGGATTCCCGGTTTTCCAGGATGATCCCGATCAGAGCGATCCTTGTTTCCATTTGCATTCCTCCCTGTTGATGAAATATGCGGCTGTACGTTCTCTCTGTGCGGCGGATGGCCGGGAGCGGAATAAAGTAAAAAATACCCGCGCCGCGGAGGCGCAGGTATACCAAAAGAAAGGGAGGCTCTCCCTTTTCATTTTCCCGATATTTGCGCCTTATTGCTCAGGAAATACCTTTGCAGTCAGAACGTATGTCTTCCTTCAGTATAGCACAGCGGCGGAAATTCCTCAACGGAAAAGCAGGGCTCTTCATTGATTTTCGCGCCCGTACACGCTACAATAAAAAACAGGCAGATTCATTTATGGAACGGCGGCAGGCGCCGCAGTGAAATGAAGATGTGCAGAAGATTTATGGGAGGACAGGCGTATGGCAGAGGTCAGAAAACATATTGTATTTTACGGCCGCGTTCAGGGCGTGGGGTTCAGGTATACCGCCAAATATCTGGCCCAGTCGATGGAGCTGACAGGCTGGGTGCAGAATGAGTGGGACGGGACTGTCACGATGGAAGTACAGGGGAGAGAAACGCTCATCAATAAGCTGCTGGTCGGTCTGAACAGCAACCGTTTTATCACGATAGAGTGGATGGACACGAAAGAAATCCCGCTTGAGGAGGAGCGAAGCTTTTCCGTACGGTGAAACGGAGCGGCCCGCGTCAGCGAGGAGTGAATTTTGAATATGACAAAACAGGAGGTACGCATATCATGAAATTAGGATTTATCGGAACAGGCAACATGGCGGGAGCCATAATGGGAGGAATCATCAGAGAGGGGATCATCGCTCCGGAAGAGATCATCGGGGCGGATATCCTGGAAGCAGGAAGGAACCGGGTGAGAGAGACATACGGGATCAATGTCACTGCTGACAACAGGGAGGCGGCAGCGGCATCAGACGTGCTCGTTCTCTCAGTGAAGCCCCAGTTTTATGAGGGGACGATCCAGGAGATCAGGGACTGTATCACAGAAGAGAAGATCATCGTGACCCTCGCGCCGGGCAAGACGCTTGAATGGCTCGAGGAGCAGTTCGGAAAACCGGTGAAGATCGTGCGCACGATGCCGAATACGCCGGCTCTCGTGGGCGAGGGTATGACGGCTGCATGCCCGAACCAGTATGTCACACAGGAGGAAAAGGACTATATCCTTAAGATACTCAGCGCCTTCGGAAAGGTGGAGGTTGTCCCGGAGCGCCTGATCGACGCGGTCGTCGCAGTCAGCGGAAGCTCTCCGGCGTACGTATTCATGCTCATCGAAGCTATGGCGGACGCTGCGGTCGCGGAGGGAATGCCAAGGCCGCAGGCCTATGAGTTCGCCGCGCAGGCTGTCTACGGAAGCGCTAAGATGGTCCTTGAGACAGGAAAGCATCCGGGAGAACTCAAAGATATGGTATGCTCTCCGGCAGGGACGACCATAGAGGCAGTGAGAGTCCTTGAGAAAGAGGGATTCCGCAGCTCTGTGATGGAGGCGATGAAGGTATGTGCCGATGTGTCGAGAAACCTGTAAACGCAGAGTACAGAAAATAAGACGAAAAAGGAGGCTTGGATTATGTATGATATTGGAATCATCGGCGGAGGGACCGCCGGAATGACTGCCGCGATTTACGGACAGAGAGCCGGAAAGCGGACGGTGATCATAGAGGGAGGAACATTCGGCGGGCAGATCACATCTTCCCCCAATGTTGAGAATTATCCGGGGATCGCAAGCGTGAGCGGGAGTGAGTTTTCTATGAACCTGCTTGATCAGGCGATGAAGCTCGGAGCGGAGACTGAGACAGAGCGTGTGACAGGGATCCGCGACGAGGGAACGGTCAAGGTGATCGAGACGACAGGACGGGAATACCCGTGCCGAAGCGTGATCCTGGCTACCGGGGTGACGCACCGCCATCTCGGTGTGCCGAATGAGGAGAGACTGACAGGGGCAGGTGTTTCCTACTGTGCTACCTGTGACGGCGCATTTTTCAGAGGGAGGGATGTGGCTGTCGTGGGAGGCGGGAGCACGGCGCTGCAGGATGCAGAGTTCCTCTGCAATTACTGCCGGAAGGTATATCTCATCCACCGCAGAGATGAATTTCGCGGGGAGGAGAGCATCGTAAAAAGGCTACGCGGGAAAGATAACATCGAGTTTGTATTAAGCACTGTAGTGAAAGAGATCGTTGGGGATATGGCTGTTGAAGGGCTTGTCCTGAATAATAAGAAGACGGGAGAAGACTTCAGAATCGACGTGGCAGGAGTGTTCATCGCGGTTGGACAGATCCCGCAGAATGAGATATTCGCGGATACTGTCAAGCTGGATGCCGGCGGCTTCATACTTGCAGCAGAGGACTGCATGACGTCATGCCCGGGGATCTTCGCCGCAGGCGACTGCAGGACGAAGGAAGTACGGCAGCTCACAACAGCGGCGGCGGACGGCGCTGTGGCAGCGCTGGCCGCGTGCAGGTATGTGGCGGAGAACTGACGGAAAAATATAGGGAATAGCCGGCGCAGAGAAACGCCGGGAAAAGAAAAACGAGAGTGGGGCAAAAGCTTCACTCTCGTTTTGATTTTAATCGCGGTACATCTTCATTCCCATCCACTGCTGCATCTGATCCAGCATCTTTGCATCCGGTTCGATGTAGATGCAGGTATTCTTTTTGTCTACAGGGATCATGATCGAATATACATTGGCATTTTTCTTCCCGGAAGAAAAGTCGTGTACCTTTTCAGCGCGGTAAGAATTTAGCCTCGGGGAATCCTTCGGCGCGATGATCTCGGCGTTCTGGATATCGATATTCAGGCGCGGTTTACGTTTTGAACGGTTGTAGATGATGTCGATCTGCAGGTCGTGGTTCAGCAGAGTGTATTCATACTCCACGCTGAGCCGCGGAAAGATCAGGTAGTAAGCCGCAAGGGCGATGAGCACGGCGACAAAGACGGCAAGAAAGCCGATAAAAGGCATTCCGAAAAAGATGACCGCCACGATCAGCAGGATGATAAGGATCCTGACCGGAAGATCGTACGGCTTTGGCCGGCGTGCTACAAGCAGTTCATATAATGCGTCATTCATTGTTTAAGAGTTCCTTTCTGTGTGTAGATAGTTCATTACCATAGTGGCAATCTTAAATACCATGGCATCCTCGAAAATACGAAGATCCAGGCCGGTCCGCTTCTGTATCTGTTCGAGACGGTAGATCAGAGTATTTCTGTGCATATGGAGCTGGCGGGAGGTCTCTGCGATATTGAGGTTGTTCTGGAAGAAACGGTTGATGGTCACAGCCGTCTCGTCGTCCAGCGCGTCAGGAACATCTTCGCCGAAGATTTCTTTCAGGAAATTCTCGCACAGTGTGACCGGAAGCTGATAGATCAGGCGCCCGACTCCCAGCTCATTATACGGAAAGATCGTCTGTTCAGGGTAGAACAGCTTTCCGACCTTGAGCGCCAGGCTGGTTTCCCGGAAAGCCCCGGAAAGCTCTGCCAGTGTCTCGATGACCGAGCTGTAGGAGAGCTGGACCTGGATGAGCGCTTCTGTGTTCAGCGTATCGACGATCATGTGCGCGATCTGCCGGATCGAATCAGCGGTCTCTGTCGATTTCACCGGGCGCAGGATGGCGAGAGAGCTTTCGCTCATGGAGATGAGATATGTCTTCGTCTGTGACGGAAACAGATTCTTCAGGATCGCCATGATCGTGTCGTCAATGACTCTCGTCTCAAGCAGGAAGAGGACGCGATCCTCCTCGGGATTGATATGAAGGCGGGATGCCCGCTCGTAGATATCGTAGGAAGGGATCCCGTTCACCATGAGGCTCTGCAGAAAATCAGTCTTGTTATACTTCTCGCGGTAAGCAGTGCAGAGGCAGCGGATCTGGGCAAGAGCCAGCTCCTCCTCTTCCGGTGAGTCCGCGGAAACATCAAGGGAAATCCCTGTGATGCGTTTCAGTTCATTCAGTGCTTTATCCAGTTCCTGTGTATGCGCCATAATATTCTCCGGATATAAAGAGAGGCTGCACCTTGTGAAGTGCAGCCCCTCAGTATGATACAAATTTATAAGCGGTAACTGTCCGGATATCCCGGTCAGCAGCGAACAGCATCTTCGCAAACCGCTAAGCTGCTATTCAGATTTTAAAACATTAGTTTGTAATCGTCAACTCTGTTTCTTTATCGAAAATGTGGATCTTCTCCATGTCAAGAGCGAATACAGCTTTGTCGCCTGTTCTCAGTGTTGTACGCGGATTTACGCGTGCTGTCATCTGTGTTCCCTCTACATCGAAGTACAGGAATACTTCTGCGCCGAGCAGCTCGTATACTTTGATCTTGGACTCGATCACGCTGTCCGGTGAGTTGCTGATGAACGCTTCGGAATCATGTACGTCTTCCGGACGGATACCGAGTACAACAGTCTTTCCGTTGTAGCCGCCGTCGATGAGCGCTTTCTTCTTGGAAGCCGGTACTTTCAGCACGTGCTTGCCGACTGTCAGAGTTACGTCATCGCCCTTCACTGTACATTTTGCATCCATGAAGTTCATCTGCGGGGATCCGATGAATCCTGCAACGAACAGGTTGCACGGTGTGTTGTAAAGGTTCTGCGGTGTATCTACCTGCTGAACAACGCCGTCCTTCATAACGACGATTCTTGTACCAAGCGTCATAGCCTCTGTCTGGTCGTGTGTTACGTAGATGATCGTAGCGCCCAGGCTCTCGTGAAGCTTGGAGATCTCGATACGCATCTGAACTCTCAGTTTTGCATCCAGGTTGGAAAGCGGCTCATCCATAAGGAATACCTTAGGATTACGAACGATAGCACGTCCCATAGCAACACGCTGTCTCTGACCACCGGAAAGAGCCTTCGGCTTACGGTCAAGCAGTTTGTCAAGGTCAAGGATCCTTGCAGCTTCACGAACCTTCTTGTCGATCTCGTCCTTCGGAACCTTGCGGAGCTTCAGAGCGAATGCCATGTTATCATATACTGTCATGTGCGGGTACAGAGCGTAGTTCTGGAATACCATTGCGATATCACGGTCCTTCGGCTCTACGTCGTTCATAACTTTGCCGTCGATTTTGAATGTACCGCCGGAGATGTCCTCAAGTCCTGCGATCATACGAAGTGTTGTAGATTTACCACATCCTGAAGGTCCTACAAAGATGATGAACTCTTTGTCCTGGATCTCAAGGTTGAAGTCTTTTACTGCATGAAATCCGTTCGGATAAATTTTCTGGATTCCTTTTAATGATAAACTTGCCATTTTAAATAGCCTCCTTAGAAATATGTATTTCGTTTGTTTCTGGAAATAGTATAATCCGGGAGGGGAAAACGGACAATGTCACGAGTAACCAAAAAAGGAAGAAAAAAATGTACATTTCACACATACGTATTATAATTAAGCTATACAGAAAAAGGCGCAGGGCGCCGGAATCGAGCTGGCATGGCTGTAAAGATAGAAAGGATTGAAGACCGGATGAAAAAGACACTGGATTATTTTATGATAGAAGGGACGCTCGGCGGAAACCAGGAGTGGTTTAAAAATGTAGTCATGTATATCGGCGGCTGTGCCGCTGCAACGGCATGCGACTTCTGTATCTATCTGGCGCTGCGGCGCGGCATGAGGCGTCTGTACCCGTATGACGCGGCTCACCTGACGCGGGAGGACTATGTGGCGTTCTCCATGAAGATGAAGCCGTATTTAAGACCGCGGGTAAATGGTGTGAACAAGCTTTACATGTTTACAGAAGGATTCGGGAAATATCTGGCTGACGCCGGGGAGCGCGGCCTGTCTTTCGAAGAGCTTCCGGGAACGGAGAGCTGCGGGGCGGCGGAAGCATTTATCAGAAGACACATCGACAGCGGATATCCAGTGCCGTACCTTATGCTCCGGCACAAGAAGGCATATTATAAGGACTTTGTCTGGCACTGGTTTTTGTGCTACGGATATGAAGAGAGCGAGGCGGGATTCCGGATCACTGTAGCGACATATGGGGAGTCGTCGACGTTTCTGCTGAGCGACCTGTGGGATACCGGGTATGACGAGAAGGGCGGTCTGATCGGGATAGGATGTGCGGACGGAGCAGGAGCGCACCTGTGACGGCGGAATGCGGGACGCCGGCGCCGCGTTGACGGATGCGGACAAATCCGCTACAATGGGACTGATCCTGAAAATTTTGAAAGAAAGAAGAGGAAATGATTATGGCAAATCCAGTTGTTACATTTGAGATGGAAAACGGAGATATCATGAAGGCGGAGCTCTATCCGGAGATCGCGCCGAACACAGTGAAGAATTTTGTTTCTCTTGTGAATAAGGGATTCTATGACGGGCTGATCTTTCACCGGGTGATCAGCGGCTTTATGATCCAGGGCGGCTGTCCGGACGGAACAGGCATGGGCGGCCCGGGATATTCGATCAAAGGAGAGTTCGCGCAGAACGGATTCGCCAATGGCCTGGCGCATGATCCGGGAGTGCTTTCCATGGCACGTGCAATGCATCCGGATTCCGCGGGAAGCCAGTTCTTCATCATGCACAAGAAATCACCTCACCTTGACGGCGCATATGCGGCGTTCGGAAAGATCGCAGAGGGAATGGACGTGGTCAACAAGATCGCAGAGACAGCTACGGACTACAGCGACCGTCCGCTTGAGAAGCAGGTGATGAAGAAGGTGACAGTGGAGACCTTCGGCGAAGAGTATGGCGAGCCGGAGAAGGTGTGAGCTGCAGGAAAGCCGTCATAAATATTTTATAAAGTTCACAGAATTATTAGCACTCTTGCCAAAAGAGTGCTAATTTTCTATTGACTTTTAAATTTCTCTGAGCTAGAATGTCTTCTAGGCATAGAACACAGCCTTCAGCAGCTGAAAAAGGCTGATCCGATAATCAATATTTATTTCAAAGAGGTGTTAGACATGGAAGTAAAGAAGGGAAACTTATCGATCGACAGTGAGAATATATTTCCGATCATTAAGAAATGGGTATATTCCGACCATGATATTTTTGTGCGTGAGCTGGTATCCAACGGGTGCGATGCGATCACGAAGCTGAAAAAGCTGGACATGATGGGAGAGTATGAGCTCCCGGAGGGCTACAAGCCGAAGATCGAGGTCATCGTCAATCCGGAAGAGAAGACGATGAAGTTTATCGACAACGGACTTGGAATGACAGCCGAGGAAGTAGAAGAATATATCACGCAGATCGCCTTCTCCGGTGCGACACAGTTCCTTGAGAAGTATAAGGACAAGACGACTGAGGACGACATGATCGGACACTTCGGTCTCGGATTCTACTCTGCATTCATGGTCGCAGATGAGGTGCACATTGATACGCTTTCTTATAAAGAAGGAGCAGCTCCGGTGCACTGGGCGAGCCAGGGCGGCACAGAGTATGAGATGCAGGAGGGGAACAGGACGACAGTAGGCTCTGAGATCACCCTGTTCCTGAATGAGGACAGCCTTGAGTTCGCCAACGAGTACAGAGCGAGAGAAGTGCTGGAGAAATACTGCTCATTCATGCCGGTCGAGATCTTCCTGTCCAAGGCAAATGCAGAGCCGGAGTACGAGACGATCGACGAGGAGGACCTTCTGGATACAGACGAGGTCGTAGAGCATATTGAGGAAGAGAAGAAAGAAGGAGAAGAGGGCGAGCCGAAGAAGAAAGTCAAGATCGTGAAGCGCCCGGTATCCCTGAGCGATATCCATCCGCTGTGGGCGAAGAACCCGAGCGAGTGTACAAAGGATGAGTATATCGCATTTTACAGAAAAGTATTCATGGACTACAAGGAGCCTCTGTTCTGGATCCATCTGAACATGGACTATCCGTTCAATCTGAAGGGAATTCTGTATTTCCCGAAGATCAATACAGAGTATGAGTCCATCGAAGGAACGATCAAGCTGTACAATAACCAGGTGTTCATCGCGGATAATATTAAGGAAGTGATCCCTGAGTTCCTGATGGTATTAAAGGGAGTCATCGACTGCCCGGATCTGCCGCTGAACGTTTCCAGAAGCGCGCTGCAGAATGATGGATTCGTAAACAAGGTTGCGGACTACATCTCCAAGAAAGTCGCTGACAAGCTGAACGGAATGTTCAAGACAGACCGTGAGAACTACGAGAAATACTGGGACGACATCAGCCCATTCATCAAGTTCGGCTGCCTGAAGGACGAGAAGTTCGGCGAGAAGATGAAGGATTCCATGCTCTACAAGAACCTGGATCATAAGTACCTGACGCTCGAAGATGTGATCAAGGAGAGCAAGGGAGAGGACGCGCAGGCAGACGGAGAAGAAAAGACAGAAGAGCAGGCTGCGGACGAGACAAAGGCGGATGAGAGCGCAGAAGCTGCAGACAGCGCGGACGGAGATGAGAAGAAGGAAGAGGAGAAGACAAGCATCTACTATGTGACCGATGAGGTACAGCAGAGCCAGTACATCAACATGTTCAAGGCGCAGGGACAGGATGCGATCATCCTCACCCACAACATCGACTCTGCTTTCGTGACTTATCTGGAGCAGAAGCATCAGGATGTTCAGTTCCTGAGGATCGATGCAGATGTGCATGACTCTCTGAAGGACGAGGTCGCAGAGGATGAGAAGGAAGATTTCCAGAAAACGTCAGAAAGTCTGGTAGAAATCTTCCGCAAGGAACTGAACAATGACAAGCTGGAAGTAAAGGTCGAGAAGCTCAAGGATGATAAGGTTGCATCCATGGCAGTCCTTTCCGAGCAGGAGAGACGTATGGCGGAGATGATGAAGATGTACGGCATGGGTGGCATGGATCCGTCCATGTTCGGAAGCCAGGCGACCCTTGTGCTGAATGCAAATCATCCGCTGGTCAAGTTCCTTGTCGAGCACAAGCGCAGCAAGAATGTGCCGATCATCTGCAAACAGCTCTATGATCTGGCCATGCTGGCGCACAAGCCGCTGAGCCCGGAGGAGATGACAGCATTCGTACAGCGGAGCAATGAGATCATGATGCTGCTGACAAAATAAAAGTATATAAAAATCATAATATAGAAATCCCTGAAGGAAACAAAATGACGACAGTCAGGTTCCTTCGGGGATTTTTTGCTGTCTGTTTTAGACAAAAAAGCATGGATTTTCAGGGGTGAAAAAAGAATATTGCATGTACTTGCAGGAAACTGAAAGAGCTGTATCCGAATATAAAAATCATCATTTTTTCAGGCTTTGATAAATTTGAGTATGCCAGAGAGGCAATATCCATAGAAGTTGCAGCTTATATTTTGAAGCCGATCAGCTCCGGAGAGCTCAAAAAAATATTTGAAGGCGTCAAGGCTGATATAGACAGAGAGCGGGATGAAAAGCAGAATATAGACAAGCTGCGGAAATATTATATGGAAAGTCTTCCGGTGCTGCGGGAGAATTTTTATACCTCTCTGATCGAGGGAAGGATCCCCGGAGAAAAAATAGAGAAGTATTCCAAAGATTACCGGATACAGATCGCGGGACCGTATTATGTCGTGACAGTGCTGCACATCAACAGCGCTTCGGCGGAGATGGAGCCGTTCCTTCTGGCGGTTTCGGTCAGAAAACTTGCGGAAGAACAAGTGGGAAAAAAGTGGGACTGCCGGATCTTCGATTATCTGGGAGAGTGCATCATCATCACACAGCTCAAGAACAAGAGAGATGTGGTGGACTATACGGATTATATGGACCGGTTTTCCAAGATGGCGTACCCTGTCTGCGGAGCAACGGTAACTGCCGGGATAGGGTGTGTCTGTGATGAGATCGAGGAACTGCCTCTTTCCTACAAGGGGGCGGAGGATGCGGTGTCGTACCGGGTTATCCTGGGGAATACCCGCGCTATCAACATTACAGAGGTCAATCCCAATATCGGGAGCGAGCCGGTGGAGGAACGGGCTGTCTGTAGAAGTGGTGTGCAGGGTATTGGGCGTGAGCACCTCTTATTTTTCAACAGTATTTAAAAAAGAAACAGGAAAAACATTTATCAAATATCTGACAGAATTTCGGATGGAGAAAGCGGCTGATCTTCTGCTGACAAAGGAAGAGAAGACCTATATGATCGCTGAGAAGGTAGGATATTCGGACTCGAATTACTTCAGCTATGTCTTTAAGCGTCAGTTCGGGATGCCTCCGTCCAAATACCGGGCGGGGCTGCTGGAAAAGCGGCCGTGACACTGGAAGATAAAGGATATAAGGACCGGCACTGCGCTGTTGATATAACAGCACAATGCCGGTCCTGTTTGCTGTCCTGTAAGACTGTGGCTGCTTAGTCATCATCGTCCTCGCCGCTGTCGTCTCCGTCGTCCCAGTCATCATCCCCGTAGCTGCTGTCTCCGTCGTCCGTATCATCGCCGGCATCATCATACAGATCGTCGGCAGCGTCATCATCGTAGCCGGAATCACCTGTTACAGGCTGCGCCGGTTCGGGCTCCGCGGCCGGTTCGGGAGCGGGTTCGGGATCAGGGATCGGGATCGTGATGCTCTGCGGCTCATCCAGGACATCCGCGTCTATCGTCCCAACACTGACATTGATCGTGAGGTCGTACTGCTTCAGGTGCTCATTCAGCTCGTCGACCAGATCTTTTTCAAGGGTGTCTGCCCATTCTGTGTTTTTAGAAGTGACGAGAAGGGCGACCTGACCGCCGTCATCGAGGAAGCCAAGATCGATCGCCCGGTCGGTGAGCTCGTCGGTGACGGTGTACTTGTCTTTCCCGTCATAGTCATAGCTGTCGATCAGAGTTTTCCCGTCCTCATTTATGCCGTCAAGATCAAGGACCCTGCCGGAACGGCTCAGAGTCATCTCGATGTCAGGATTGATCTGCATCTGTATTGTGCCGTAGGGAAGGAAGAAATATTGATATTCATATACCCCGAATACGGCGACGCAGATGCAGGCCGCCAGACTGGCTGCAAGACGGATGACACGGTTGACCCGTTTTTTTCTGTCTTCCGGATATTTTAAGGGGAAAGCTCTTTCAACAATGTCTCCAATCTGATATCCCACATTGGCAGCCTTGATGAAACGGCCTTCATTGTCCAGAAGGACGGCGTAGGCGGTATGCACTTCCATTACTAAATACGTCGTGTTTTCTTTCATATTCGGCTCCGTTTCTATGTAATCAGCAGTGTTTATAAGGTCTCGGACAGATGATAAAGGTGACCGCGTATGATCTCGTATCCGTTGGTAAACGCAAGAAGGACTGCGATCAGATACTTCCGATGGCGTTCCAGTGTTTTCTTGTCAACACCGGAAAGGTTTGAAAGCGCCGTGATGGGCAGTTTTTTTGTCTGGACAAGTTCATCCAGGTATTCGGGATGTCTCCGGGCTGAGGTCAGCACCTTCTGGCACGCTCTGAGTGTGCGTTCCTGCCGGGGGCAGTTATCCGCCACGTCGGAAAAAGAGATACCGAATCCTTCCAGACACTGTTCAAATTCTGTGATCTCTTCTTTTGCTGCGCTCCTGTGGTGCGAGGTCTCTATTTCATTTGTCGGATCCTCCAGGTGATCGATCTTGAGCGTGTCTTCTTCTCCGTCCTGTATCGGCTCGTGAAGAGAGACTACCTTTGCATGTTTTTTTTCCCTGCGGTAATGATCGATCAACCGGCTCCGGATCCCGCGCGAAGCATAGGCGAGAAATGCGCCCCGGTGCTTTTCGTATCCGAGAATAGCCTCGTAGAATGCAAGAAGCACGATGCTGAACTCTTCATCCTGTCCTTCTACAGGCGCCCTGTGCAGAAATTTTGCTGCTTCAGCACGAATAAAACCCATATATTGACGGATCAGAGCATCCGCAGCTTCGGAATCCGTCTTGGCCGCATATACCTGTTCTGTCAATTCATGCCCACCGCTCATAAACATTATCCTCCTGATAGTAGAATACGTAAGAAATATCGTATTATCGGGGTCGTGAGTAAAAATTTTTATCAGTATATTTGGGAAATGTTAAAACAAGATTTGTTATACGTAAAATCTGCGTAAAATTAATCGGAGACGGGGAGAATGAGCAGAATCCTTTCCTTATATAAAGAAATAAGGGGCAGGGCATCAGGAAAAATAAAAATAAAAAAAATTCTGCGGCGACCCCGTTTTCAGGAAACTTCTTCCGTATCCTACAACATAACCAAAACAAACACAGATAAAAACAAAGGAGTGAATGAATCATGACGAAAAAAACTTTGATCACCACATTAGCAGCAGCATTAACACTTTCTCTTTTCACAGGAGTGATGACGGGATGCGGAAGCCGGAGCGCACAGGGAAATGTGAACCTGGCCCAGGAAGCAGTACAGGAGCAGGCGGAAGGCGGAGTGATCTCTGTCAAGGTAAATCCAGAGATCGCTGTATCCTACGATGAGCAGGGGCTGGTAACAAAGATCGAGGGCCGCAACGACGACGGCAAAACGATCGCGGCTGATTATACAGAGTATGAAGGAAAAGACTGCCGCCAGGTAATCTACGATCTGGTTGCAAAGATCGATGGCGCGGGATATCTCGTGGAGGAAACTGAGGGAGAGGGCAGGCAGATCACACTTGAGATCGAGGCCGGATCCATCCTTCCGAGTGAAAACTTCCTCAGCAATATCGTGGCGGGGATCCAGGAATACACAGGAAGCAAAAATCTGAATGCATCGGTAGCGGTAGACGGCGAGAGCAACTATGGCTGGACGAATTACGGAGATACAGATTACGGCCCGGACAACGACGGCGTGACAGACTACAACGACACAGACTACGGCCCGAACAACGACGGCGTGACAGATTACAATGACACAGACTACGGTCCGAACAACGACGGCGTGACAGACTACAATGACACAGACTACGGACCGAACAACGACGGCGTGACAGATTATGACGACACAGATTACGGCCCGAACAATGACGGCGTGACAGATTACGATGACACGGACTACGGCCCGAACAATGACGGCGTGACAGATTACGACGATACAGACTACGGCCCGTACAATGACGGTGTGACAGATTACAGCGCGCCGGCAGCGCCTGCGGCTCCGTCTTACAGCGGCGACTCCGGTTATGATGACGGCGACTCAGGATACGATAATGGAGATTCAGGATATGACGACGGCGATTCCGGCTATGATGATTGAGAAAACTCCGATATCTTTCCGGCATGAGCTGAAACATCTGATCACCCGCGGGGAAGACAGGATCCTTTCAGAACGGCTCGGCAGGCTGTTTGCACATGACAGCCATGCGGGCCCGGAAGGAGTGTACCAGGTGAACAGTCTCTATTTTGACACCCCGGACGACAAAGCGCTGACACAGAAGACTGCCGGGGTGAGCGGGAGGGAGAAGTTCAGGCTGAGGTATTATGGCAGTGACACTGCATTCCTCCGGCTGGAGAAAAAGATCAAGCAGGGCGGGCTGTGTGCAAAGCGCAGCGCCCGCCTTACTGCAGAGCAGGCAGAGCTTCTCCTGGAAGGCAGGATTGATTTCCTGCTCGGGAGCGGAGATCCTCTGCTGATCGAGCTGTACAGCAAAATGAAGGGGGAGCTGCTAAGGCCGCGGACGATCGTGACGTACGAGAGAGAAGCGTTCATCTATCCGCCCGGGAATGTGCGGGTGACGCTGGACAGGAATCTACGCACCGGACTCCGCAGTACGGAGTTCCTTGATCTGGAGAACCGGACTGTGGCTGCCGCGCAGGATACGATCCTCGAAGTGAAGTATGACGCTTTTCTTCCGGACATCGTAAGGATGGCGGTGCAGACTCCGGATCGCAGGACGGGAGCCTATTCCAAATATGCATCGTGCAGGAGATATGAATAGCGCAGGCCGTGTAAGCGCCCGTCAGGACGCATCGGCTGCGGAAAATACATGATAACAGAAAAGGTGGAAATTTTATGACGTTTCAGGATATATTTAAATCCAGTTTCCTTGAAAATGTAAATGCGATCTCAGTCCTGGATATGGCGCTGGCGCTCATTCTGGCTTTTGCGCTGGGATTGTTCATTTTTTTCATATATAAAAAGAGCTACTGCGGGCTTATGTACTCGGCGGCGTTCGGCGCGACGCTGGTGGCGCTCACATTGATCACGACGCTTCTAATCCTGGCGGTTACCAGCAATATCGTTCTTTCCCTCGGTATGGTCGGCGCCCTGTCTATCGTGAGATTCAGGACTGCCATCAAGGAGCCGATGGACATTGCATTCCTGTTCTGGAGCATTGCTGCAGGGATCGTGCTTGCAGCCGGTTTTATCCCGCTGGCCGTGTTCGGAAGCTTCTTCATCGGATTGGTGCTCCTGATCTTCTCGGGGAGAAAGAATGTGGAGCGTCCGTACATCCTTGTGGTCCACTGCGGAACAGAGGAGCAGGAAAAAGAGGTGCGCGAATATGTAAAAGCGCAGGTGAAAGCGCTCTCGCTGAAGAGCAAGAGCGTATCGCCGGGCTGCATTGAGCTGAATTATGAAGTGCGTTTCCCGGAGGGAGAGTCAGGATTCGTAAACGCGATTTCCGAGATGGACGGCGTGACGCACACAGTACTTGTTTCATATAACGGAGATTACATGGGGTAGCAGAAGATGCTGAAGCACAGACACATTGATAAAATCTGTATCGCGGTGATCCTGCTTGCATGCGTTCTGACAGCCGGGTTCATGAACGGCGAGAAGCTCGGGATCCGGTCGTCCTCCTCGGCCCCGGAGTATGCCTCGCGGATTTTTGACGACAGCCGGGTGCATACGGTGGATATCAGGATCGAGGACTGGGAAGGATTCCTTGAGAATGCCTCGGAAGAAGAATATTCTGAATGTGACGTGGAGATCGATGGGGAGGTGTTTTCCTCTGTCGGGCTGCGGGCAAAAGGAAACAATTCTCTGAGGCTCGTGGAAGAGTTCGGGCTGAACAGGTACAGCCTGAAACTGGAATTTGACCACTTTCAGGACGGCAGTACATATTACGGGCTGGATAAGCTGTCGCTCGATTCCTCCTATCAGGACAACAGCTATCTCAAGAATTATCTCGCCTATGACATGATGGAATATATGGGAGTTCCGGCGCCTCTTACCAGTTATGTGTGGGTCACTGTGAACGGAGGGGACTGGGGACTCTTCCTGGCGGTGGAGGAACCTGAGGAGGCGTTCGTGCGCAGGAATTACGGCGCGGATCACGGACCGCTGTACAAGCCGGACTACCGCTCGCTGGAGGCGGAGAACAGCGACGTGGCCTTGAAATATACTTCGGACGATCCTGCGGACTATGATAATATTTTCCGAAACGCGAAGTTCGATATCGACAGCGAGGACCAGGAACGGCTGATCCGGGCGCTGAAGATCCTCTCCGAGGGAGAAAACCTGGAAGAGGCGGTGAATGTGGATGAGGTGCTCAGGTATTTTACAGTACAGGTATTTACAGTCAATCTGGACAGTTATCTGGGAAGGACCGGACACAATTACTTCCTCTATGAAGAAGACGGGATCCTCAGCATCCTTCCGTGGGACTATAATCTGGCCTTTGCGACATATTCTCTCGGAATGCCGGATCCGGTCAACGACGCAGAGCTGTATGTAAACTATCCGATCGATACTCCGGCGTCGGGGGAGATCATGAGGAACCGTCCGCTCTATCACAATCTCATGAAGAACGATGAATATTTTGCAAAGTACCATGAATATTTCGATCAGTTTATCGAGGGATATTTTGAGAGCGGATTGTTTGAGAAGAAGGCCGCGGAGACGACGAAGATGATCGCGCCGTATGTGAAGAAGGATCCCACTGCATTCTGCTCCTATGAGGACTATCTCACCGCTGTCCGGACGATCACGGACTTCTGCCTCCTGCGCGCTGAGAGCGTCAGGGGACAGCTCTCGGGAGAGATCCCCTCTACGATCCGCGGGCAGCAGGAAGATACAGAGAGCCGGGTGGACGCGTCTGATGTCTGGCTGCCGGATATGGGCGAGATCGCGGACCTTCGGGATTAAGTTGTGCGGGAACAGGCAGATAAAGACGACAGCGAGGGCGGAGCGGGCGCGGCTGTCAGCGCTCGAACTCGATGCCCTTCTGGCGGAAGAACTTCTCCACCATCTCGTCCCATGCATGCTCCAGCGTCTTGTCCATAGTAAATGTTTTAAATGAGCTTCCTGTCACACAGGTAAGAGACCTGCCGTCATAGCGGATGTTCAGATAGAGTCCCTGCACCTGGTCAGGATCAGCGGAGAGACCATTCTGCTCGATGAGACGGGCAATGTTCTTGTGCGAGAGACTGAAGACAAATCGAAAACTTAAGGGAGTACGCTTTCCTCTTATGAGTGCAAAGCAGTGCTCCCTTATATTTTTCCAGTAGGAATATTCAGGGAGCTCCGCGCCTGTATCGAAGAAATCCTTCTGTATAAACCCATCGATCGTAAATGTGTTGAATGTCACGATCTCGCCTTCGATAAAACAGAAGCTGTCGAAGGTGTCCTTCAGCAGAAGATGGGATGTAAAATCTTTGATTCCGGTCAATGTCAATGCGATCATTCTTTTATCCTCCATGCCATACCATCATATCATAAAAGAGTCTGCAGGTGTACGGAAAAATACCGCCGGCATTGACTTTTACGGGCAAAAAAAGTATTATTAGAACGTACGGTGGATAACTATATCCAGCGTAGGAAAATTATTATCAACACATGATATTGACAGAAGGTTTCAGATAGATTTATGAAAAGAATAAACAAAAGGAAAAAAAGACTTTTATTGATCGGCGCCTGCGCAGCGGTCCTCATACTGCTGGTGATCCTGGCGGTCTGGGGGATCCGGCAGCTGGTAACCCCGAAGGTCGATACAGAGCAGGGCCTGTCCTATATCCGGGCAGCTGAATCAGAGGATATTACAACGATAGAACAGAAGATCAACCAGCTGGAGAGACAGGACGGGGGAGAAGACAGCCGAAGCTACAAGGAAAAGTTCGCAAGCTCCATTGTGATGGGAGATTCCATCGCGGAAGGCTTTTCAGAGTATGACGTGCTCAATGCGTCCAGCGTCGTATCGAAGATCGGCGTGCATCTGTATGAGCTGGAGGAGCAGGTACAGCAGGCAGCAGACCTGAATCCGCAGGTCATCTTCCTGGCGTTGGGGATGAACGACGTCATTGCGACGGCCGGGGATACCGAGCAGTTCCTGGAACAGTATGAAGCGGTTGTCGCTCAGCTCAGGGAGGCGGTGCCGAACGCGCATATCTATGTCAATTCCATTTTCCCGGTGCAGGACAGCGCTATTGAGAAAGAGCCTGAACTGGCGCAGATCTCAGAGTACAACACGGTTCTGCGGCAGATGTGCGACGATCTGCAGCTCGGTTTTATTGACAATACGGATCTTGTGCAGGACCAGTATTATGAAGAGGACGGTGTGCACTTTAAGGCGGAGTTCTATCCGCTGTGGGCAGACCGCATGGCGGAGGTGGCGGCATTATGACAGAGAATAATATGCAGACAAAGAGAACAATGGTGCCCCAGATCATGAAATATATTATCTTAGCGGTGATCTTTGCGTATATTGTGGTCCTCATGGTATATGCGAGCGGGAGCAGCAAGCCCTTTGAAGAGGTCGAGGCGTCGCTGAGCAGCGCGCTGGACGGTTCGGGGCTGACAGAGATGGACTCGCAGATGCTGAAGAGGAACTTCGGGCTGAACAGCGCGGACTATGCCGGCGTGATGTATTATGCGTCAGAATCGAGCATGTCAGCGGAAGAGGTCCTGCTGATCAGGGTGTCCAGCGACAGCCAGGTGCAGGAGGTGACAGATGCGGTCAGTGAGCGCATCTCATCGAGGAAAAATGCATTCGACGGCTATGCGCCGGAGCAGGTAAAGCTGCTGGAAGATGCGCAGCAGAGTGTGCGGGGAAGGTATGTCTTTTTCGCCGTATCACCTGATGCGGAAGAATACAGAGCCGTGTTTGACGGCAGCCTGTAAAAGGGGAGAGGAAAGTAAGGGATGGTATTTAGCAGTATTACGTTTTTGTTTTTATTTCTGCCGATCGTGCTGGCAGTATACTATATCGTTCCGGGAAGGGCGAAGAACATCATTCTTCTTATCGCCAGTATCCTGTTCTATGCATGGGGAGAGCCTGTCTATGTCATTCTCATGATACTCTCCATCCTTCTGAATTATTTCTGCGGGCAGGATATCGAAGGAAAATCAGACGACCCTGTGAAAGCGAAGCGGAGCGTCATTTTCGCGGTCGTCGTCAATGTACTCATACTCACATTTTTTAAATACTACGGCTTCCTGCTGGATATGCTGAACAGCGTGCTGCCAACGGACATTCCCTACAGGGAGCTGCCGCTGCCGGTCGGGATCTCGTTCTATACATTCCAGAGCCTGTCCTATGTTCTGGATATTTATTGGAAAAAGGTCAAGCCGCAGAAAAATATCCTGTATTTTGCTCTCTATATCAGCATGTTCCCGCAGCTGATCGCAGGTCCTATCGTCAGGTACATCGATATTGAGAGACAGCTTGTAAAACGGCAGATCTCGATCTCAAAGCTGGGACAGGGGGCGATGTTCTTTATCCGGGGACTGGCCAAGAAGGTGATCCTGGCGAATACGGCGGGAGAGATCTTTGAGCAGATCTCGTCCATGTCTGCGGGCAACCTGTCCGTGCTCATGGCGTGGCTGGGCTGCTTTTCGTATGCGTTCCAGATCTATTTTGATTTCAGCGGATACTCTGACATGGCGGTCGGACTCGGCAAGATGTTCGGGTTCGAGTTCAGGAAGAACTTTGACTATCCGTATGTTTCCAAGAGTATCACCGAGTTCTGGAGAAGATGGCATATCTCCCTGAGCACCTGGTTCAGAGAGTATGTCTACATACCGCTCGGCGGAAACCGCTGCTCTGCGGTGCGCAATATCGTGAACCTGATGATCGTCTGGACGCTGACCGGTATGTGGCACGGAGCGGCTTGGAACTTTATTGCATGGGGCGTCTATTACGGCGTGCTCCTCGTTTTGGAGAAATACGTGTGGGGCGCGTCCCTGGACAATGCGCCTAAGGCGGTGAGGCATATCTATTCGCTGGTGTTCGTGATGATCGGCTGGGTGTTCTTTTTCAGCCCGAGCATCGGATATGCGCTACGCTATCTTGCGGCGATGTTCGGCGGCGGAGCGGGACTCGCGGATTCCGGCGCATGGTTCATCCTTCTGACCCACTGGCTTTTGTATCTGCTGGCGGTGCTGGGCTCCTCCCGGATCGGCTATGCGCTGATCAACGGTGTGATCGGCATATTTACGGACGGGCGTCCGAGGATGATCGCAGCAGGCGTTATCTATGCGGGGATGTTTTTCATTTCGGTGGCGTTTCTTGTGACGGAAACATTCAATCCGTTTTTGTATTTTAGATTTTAGGTGGACATATGGACAACAGGAAGAAAAGCAAGAGGCGCATGGAGCGCCTCATCGGAAAAATATTCATACTGTGCCTGTTCGGCGTGATGCTTGTGAATATCATCATCCCCGACCGGGAGATGTCGGAGGAGGAGAACCGTATGCTTGCGTCAAAGCCGAAGCTGACGTTCTCCACCCTCGTCAACGGCGATTTTATGGAGCAGTATGAGGAGTATCTGAGCGACCAGTTTGCAGGGCGCGATCTCTGGCACAGGATGAAGGTGGCGCTCGACCGGTTTGGCGGGAGCAGGATGGAGAACGGGATCTATATCGGGAAGGACGGACAGCTCCTCCAGGACATCCAGGTCCCGGATCAGGAGCATCTCTCGGAAAATCTGGATGCGATCAAGGAGTTTACGGAGACCTATCAGGATATTCCCGTGACGATGATCCTTGTGCCGGATGCGGCATGCATCCTGAACGACCGGCTGCCGTGGCTGGCGTCCGTGGAGGATCAGAACCAGATGATCAGCATGGTGGAGCAGTCGCTGGGGGATTCGGTGACATGGGTCGACGCGGCATCTGCATTGAATAAGCATAAGCGGGAAAAGATATATTATCTGACGGACCATCACTGGACATCTCTCGGAGCGTTCTATACATTCCAGGAGGCGGCGACGGCGCTGGGGATCGAGGAGGATGTGTCGGATAAATTCCTTTCCTACACCGTGTCTGACAGCTTCAACGGAGTGCTTGCCTCTGAGAGCGGAGCAGGCCTTGGGACAGAAGAGAATATTGATATCTACGTGCCGAGGGAAGGGGACAACGATGTGATCGTCAACTATGTGAATGAATCCAAGAGGACGACCTCTCTCTATGATTCCTCCAAGCTGGAGACGAAGGATCAGTATGGCGTCTTTCTGGGAGGGAATACTTCCCTGATCGATATAAGGACTGTGTCCACAAGCCAGAAAAGGCTGCTCGTGGTGAAGGATTCGTTTGCCAACAGCTTTATCCCGTTCCTGGCGCCGTATTACAGGGAGATCGTTGTGGTCGACCCCAGATATTACAGCGGGACGATCGAGGATATCATGAGCTCCTACCGGATCACGGACGCCCTGTTCCTATACAGCGGGAACAGCTTTTTCACAGACAACAGTATAAGCGGAGTGTTTACAGGTGAGTAATCGGATCAGAGAAGAATTTTTACAGAAGAAGGAGCCGGTAAGGCTGAATAAGTACTTGAGTGAGGCGGGGGTCTGCTCCAGGAGGGAGGCCGACCGCCTCATTGAAAGCGGGAGAGTGACTGTCGACGGCCAGCGCGCCCAGACAGGGATGCGCATCACGCCGGGACAGGTCGTAAAGGTCGGCAGGAAGGTGGTCTCCAAGCAGGATGAGATGATCGTCCTTGCGGTGAACAAGCCGAGGGGGATCGTCTGTACGGAAGAGCGCAGGGAGAGGAACAGCATCGTGCGATTTCTGGACTATCCCGTGCGCGTGACCTATATCGGGAGGCTGGACAAGGATTCAAGGGGGCTTCTCCTTATGACGAACAACGGCGACATCATCAATAAGATGATGCGCGCGGCCAATTATCATGAAAAAGAATATAAAGTGACGGTAGATCAGGAGATCACTCCGGAGTTTATCGAGAAGATGTCCTCGGGAGTGCCGATCTTGGACACTGTCACCCGCCCGTGCAGGGTAGAGAAGATCGGGAAATATACATTTTCCATCATCCTGACCCAGGGGCTGAACAGGCAGATCCGCCGGATGTGCGAGGCGCTGGGGTATCAGGTGAGAGACCTGGTGCGGGTGCGCGTCATGAATATCAGGCTGGGAAGCCTGAAAGAGGGGCAGTACAGAAAAGTGACGGATGAAGAACTGGAAGAGCTCTATGAGATGCTCGCAGATTCATCCAATGAGACAGCGGGAGGACAAAATGGAAGATAAGAAGAAGCGGATGCGGGAGCTGGTAGAGCTGCTGAACAGGGCCCGCAGGGCATATGAACAGGAAAATACAGAGATCATGAGCAATTACGAATATGATCAGCTATATGATGAGCTTCAGGGGCTGGAACAGGAGCTGGGTACGACTCTTGCTTCCAGCCCTACGATTAATGTGGGGTATGAGGTGCTCAGCGAGCTGCCCAAGGAGCGGCACGAGAGGCCCATGCTCTCCCTGGATAAGACAAAGGACGTGGGGCGGCTGAAAGAGTTTCTGGGAGACCAGAAGGCGGTGATCTCCTGGAAGCTGGACGGGCTTACGATCGTGCTCACGTACCGGAACGGAGAGCTTGAAAAAGCGGTGACGAGGGGAAATGGAGAAGTGGGTGAGGTCATCACCAGCAATGCGAGGGTGTTTCAAAACATTCCGCTTCGGATCCCCTTTACAGGCGAGCTCGTCCTCCGCGGTGAGGCAGTCATCGGGTATAAGGATTTTGAGAAGATCAACGAGGAGATCGAGGATGTGGACGCCCGGTACAAGAATCCGAGAAACCTGTGCAGCGGCTCCGTGCGGCAGCTCAACAATGAGATCACCGCACAGAGAAACGTGCGGTTTTATGCCTTTACCCTGGTGCGGGCAGAGGGCGTTGATTTCAGGAACTCCAGGCTGTACCAGATGGAGTGGCTGAGAGAACAGGGATTTGACGTGGTGGAGCATCATCCTGTGACCCGGGAGACGGTCGAGGACGAGGTGAAATGGTTCTCTGAGCATATAGAGGCGAATGATGTCCCGTCGGACGGACTCGTGCTCGTCTACGACGACATTGCGTACGGCGAGGCGCTGGGGACTACGGCAAAGTTCCCGAGAGATTCCTTTGCGTTCAAATGGGCGGACGAGATACGGGAGACGACCCTCCTTGAGATCGAGTGGAGCCCGTCGAGGACGGGACTGATCAATCCGGTCGCAGTCTTCGAGCCGGTGGAGCTGGAGGGGACGACAGTGAGCCGTGCCAGCGTCCACAACATCAGTATCATGGAAGAGCTGGAGCTTGGCGTGGGAGACAGGATCCAGGTGTATAAGGCGAATATGATCATCCCGCAGATCGCGGAGAATCTGACGCGGAGCGGCGTCAGGGATATCCCGGAGGCATGTCCGGTCTGCGGCGGAGCGACCCGGATCTCTATGGAGAATGAGACGAAGACCCTCTGCTGTACGAATCCGAAGTGCCAGGCAAAGCATATTAAGTCCTTTGCCCTTTTCGTGAGCCGTGACGCCATGAACATAGAGGGGCTGTCGGAGGCGACGCTGGAGAAGTTCATCATGAACGGCTTCATCAAAGACTTTACTGATATCTTTCACCTTGACCGTCATGAGGAGGAGATCAAGGCGATGGACGGATTCGGGGAGAAGTCCTATCTGAAGCTCCAGGCGGGTGTGCAGAACGCCAGGGTGACGACACTGCCGCGTCTTGTGTACAGCCTGGGCATCCCGAATATCGGGAGCGCCAATGCGAAGATGATCTGCCGTGCGCTGGGAAATGATCCTGAGCGTGTGATGAATGCGACGGCGGAGGAGCTGTCGGAGATCTCCGGTGTGGGGGAGGTCATTGCGGGGACTTATGTACAATATTTTGCAGATGAGGAGCACAGGGAGATTTTCCGGAGACTGCTCAGCGAAGTGGAGATACCGAAGGAAGAAAAGCCGGAGGGCGGACAGGACTTGAGCGGCGTGAATTTTGTGATCACGGGAAGTGTGGAACATTTTGCAAACCGGGGGGAGGTGAAAGAAGAAATCGAGAGGCGGGGCGGCAAGGTCACGGGAAGCGTGACGTCAAAGACCAATTATCTCATCAATAATGATGTCAATTCGACCTCGTCGAAAAACAGGAAGGCGCGGGAGCTCGGGATCCCGATCATTTCGGAGGAAGAGTTCCTGAAAATGTTGAATTAATATATGGAAAGGCAGGGAAGGTTTGAATTTTAAAATAGCGAAATTAAAAGAGAAACTGCAGGAAAAATTGAATGAAACGTTAAAGGCGGTGCTCCCGATCCTGGCGATCGTGCTGGTACTGTGCTTCACGATCGCACCGCTGGAGCCGGGGATCCTGCTGGCATTCCTCCTGGGAGCAGTGCTCCTGATCGTAGGGATGATGTTCTTCACTCTCGGAGTGGAGATGTCCATGACGCCGATCGGAGAGAATGTGGGAACATGTATGACCCAGACGAAGAAGCTGTGGCTGATGGTCCTTCTGAGTTTTATCCTCGGATTCATCGTCACCATATCGGAGCCGGATCTTCAGGTGCTGGCAGAGCAGGTGCCGTCGGTGCCGAATATTGTGCTCGTCCTGTCGGTTGCGTTCGGCGTCGGGATCTTTCTGGTGGCGGCGCTGCTAAGGATGCTCTTTAACATCACGCTGGCGCATATGCTGCTGGTGCTCTATATCATCGTATTTGCGCTGGCATTTTTCGTGCCGGGCGATTTCGTCGCGGTGGCGTTCGATGCGGGCGGTGTGACGACGGGGCCGATGACAGTGCCGTTTATCATGGCGCTGGGTATCGGTATCTCTGCGATTCGAAGCGACGAGAGGGCGGAGGATGACAGCTTCGGTCTGGTGGCGCTCTCGTCTGTCGGACCGATCCTCTCGGTCCTTGTGCTGAGCCTGATCTATCATCCGGAGAGCACAGAATATGTGGCGGACAGCATTCCGGATATCGAGAACTCTGTGGAGCTCTGGGCCATCTTCGCGGAAGGCTTCCCGGATTACATGAGAGAGATGGCAGTATCGCTGCTGCCGATCATCGTGTTCTTTGTGATCTTCCAGATTGTTTTCCGCAGGATGCAGAAGAGGATGCTGATCAGGATCGGGGTCGGTATGGCGTATACATACGCAGGGCTGGTACTCTTCCTCACAGGAGTGAACGTGGGATTCATGCCGGCGGGAAATTACCTCGGGCAGGTGCTTGCGGACAATCCGTACAAATGGATCATTGTGCCTGTCGGAATGCTCATCGGGTATTTTATCGTCCGGGCAGAGCCGGCAGTCTTCGTCCTGACCCGTCAGGTAGAGGATATCACCTCAGGTACGATCACCTCCGGCGCGATGAGCCTCAGCCTCTCGATCGGCGTGGCGGTTTCTCTCGGCCTGGCGATGATCCGTGTCCTGACAGGAATCTCCATTTTCTGGTTCATCATCCCGGGCTATGCAGTGGCTCTTATCCTTTCCTTCTTTGTGCCGAAGATATTTACTGCGATCGCATTTGACTCCGGAGGCGTTGCCTCGGGGCCGATGACAGCCACGTTCCTTCTCCCGTTCGCCATGGGAGCCTGCGAGAGCGTGGGCGGAAACATTGTGACCGATGCATTCGGAGTAGTAGCCATGGTAGCCATGACGCCTCTGATCACGATCCAGATCCTGGGACTGGTCTATCAGATCAATTCCAGAAATCTCGAGAAGAGAGAGGCAGAGGAAGCGGCAGTCGTATTTGCCCAGCTTCCGGATGACGACATCATAGAACTTTAATGCGGGGTGCGATATATGAGCGAATTTAATTTGATGATGACGATTACGAAGCGTTCCACGGGACGCAGGATGCTTGCATTTTATGAGCGGAACAATCTTTCCGCCATTCTCTGTACTCTGGCGAAGGGGACGGCGACGAGCGAGATGCTGGACTGCTTCGGGCTTGAAGTGACAGAGAAGACGGTCATGATGTCTGTTGTGACGAATGACACGTGGGAGAAGGTGAAGAGGGGGCTTGAGGACAATTTTCAGATCGATGTCCCGGGCACTGGGATCGCGTTTCTCCTTCCTCTTTCGAGCGTCGGAGGGAAAAAGACGCTCCAGTTTCTTGCGGACGGACAGGTATATGATAAAGTAGAGGAGAGTGTGATGAAGGACACAAAATATGAACTGATCGTTGTGATAGCGAACCATGGTTACAGTGAAGAGGTGATGGATGCCGCCAGGGCAGAAGGAGCAGGCGGCGGGACGGTGATCCATGCAAAGGGGACAGGGCTTGAAAAGGCGGAGAAGTTTCTCGGGGTCTCTATCGCGGATGAGAAGGAGATCATCTACATCGTGGCAAAGACAGCGGATAAGAACGCTATCATGAAGTCGATCATGGAGAATGCCGGAATGAACAGCAGGGCAAAATCCGTTGTATTTTCAATCCCCGTGACAGACACAGCGGGACTGCGCCTGCAGGAGGTACAGTGACGCAGGGCGGCTGCCTGCTTTAGAAAAAGTTCATTTGTATAACCAGTGCGCGTGTACTATAATAGTGGAAAAGCCGAAAAAGAAGGGATGGATTTATGTCAGATCAGGATTTTATCATATTAGACGGAGAAGATACAAAGGAGAATGAGGGCAGCAAGGACACTCCGGCTGAAAATGGAAAAAAGGAAATGACTGCCCACGGACAGGAGAAGAAGGAGAAGAGTGACAGCGGATATGAGAAGATCTGCTTCATCTGCCACCGCCCGGAGAGCGTGACGGGAAAGATGATCGATCTTCCGAATAATATCACGGTGTGCCCGGACTGTATGCAGAGAAGCTTTGACGCTATGTCAAATGGTTCTGTGGACCTGAACCGGCTGATGAACATGCCGGGCGTGCAGTTTTTGAATATGACAGATCTTGAGAATATGCAGCCGCGCGCGCAGAAGATCAAGAAAAAGAAGGAGAAGCCCAAGGAGTTCCACAAGCTGGATATCAAAGATATCCCGGCGCCGCACAAGATCAAGGCAAGGCTTGACGAGTATGTTGTCGGACAGGAATATGCCAAGAAGGCGATGTCTGTGGCTGTCTACAACCATTACAAGCGGGTTGCCACGGATACGATGGACGACATCGAGATCGAGAAGTCGAACATGCTCATGATCGGGCCGACCGGAAGCGGGAAGACGTATCTGGTCAAGACTCTCGCGAGACTCCTGGACGTGCCGCTGGCGATCACGGACGCTACTTCGCTCACGGAGGCCGGATACATAGGCGACGATATCGAGAGCGTGGTATCGAAGCTCCTTGCCGCCGCGGACAATGACGTGGAGCGTGCGGAGCAGGGGATCATCTTTATCGATGAGATCGACAAGATCGCGAAGAAGAAGAACTCCAGCCAGCGCGACGTGAGCGGCGAGTCGGTCCAGCAGGGGATGCTGAAGCTCCTGGAGGGAAGTGAGGTGGAAGTGCCCGTAGGCGCCAACAGCAAGAATGCCATGGTGCCGCTGACGACGGTGAATACGAAGAATATCCTGTTCATCTGTGGAGGCGCTTTTCCGGATCTGGAGGAAATTATCAAAGAAAGGCTCCAGAAGAAGACCTCTATGGGATTCAACGCGGAGCTCAAAGACAGGTACGAGCATGACAAGGATCTGCTGTCCAAGGTGACGGTGGAGGATCTGAGAAAGTTCGGCATGATCCCGGAGTTCCTGGGACGTCTGCCGATCATCTTCACCCTGAAGGGACTTGATAAGGACATGCTCGTGAAGATCTTAAAAGAGCCGAGAAATGCGATCCTCAAGCAGTACCAGAAGCTGCTGGCGCTGGATGAGGTGAAGCTGGAATTCGACGACGGCGCGCTCGAGGCGATCGCGGAGAAGGCGATGGAGAAGGATACCGGAGCCCGCGCGCTGCGTGCGATCATCGAGGAGTTTATGCTGGATATCATGTATGAGATCCCGAAGGACGACAGCATCGGTCAGGTGACGATCACTCGCGAATACATCGAGGGAACGGGCGGACCGATCATACAGCTGCGGGGCCAGGAAGTGCCCAGGCTGGAATAAAAACATCAATTGGGGACGTAGTGAAATTCAATTTGACTACGTCCCCAATTGCATTTCACTGTGTCCCAAAATGCATTTTTTACAGCTGCCGCATCGTCTCAAAGGTATTGTACAGATTGAGCTGGCCGTATCCCCACTCGCGGTTGGGGTACTCCATTGTCCCGGGCCGCACTGCGCCGAGGATCAGCAGGCTTTTGATCTGGTAAGAGTCGATGCCGGGGACGTCCTGGATATAGATGAGCCATTCCATCATGAGGGCCACAGCTCCGGCGGTCACGGCGGCGGATGCACAGGAGCCGGAACGGGTGGAGAAGCGGCCGCCGGGCAGTGCGCCGCGGATGTTGATCCCCGGAGCCGTAATGTCCGGATTGATGCGCTGAGCGCGCGTATACCCCCGCCCTGAGGTCTGCGCTGCGCCTTCCGTATTTCCGTCATAATAGGAGACGACCACGGGGCTGGCGGTATTAGCAGGGCTGGTCAGTGTGTAGTACGGATCAGATTCGAGAAAATATACCTCTCCGCTCAGAAATTCCGTCATCGGCAGCCACATATGGAAGCTACCGTCGATGGCGTTCAGCGGCTCTACGATGATCTTCCAGATTCCGGGCGCCGGTGCATCAAAGCGGAAGAAGATCAGCTCAGAGGTAGTCTTTTCCACGAGAACCCGATAGTCCACAGTGACCGTCGTCCGCTCAAACAGAAAATCGAGCTCGGCGGCGGCTCCTACCCGCAGCGGGATGCGGAAGGTGTTCTCGCCCGAGGGAGAGATCATGGAGATGGAGAGGATGTTCGGTATCTCCGTCCAGAGCTCGAGAAAGAATCCGTTCACATTTTCCCCCACCCGTACTTCCGCTGTTTTGGTATCTGTCGGACCTGCGAGCGTATTATAGTAGTGGCGGCGTTTGTCTGCCTCGTTCCCGGTGCCGATCACAGTGATGCGGTTGGGCTTCGTGCTGTATCCCTCGATCAGGTAGGGAAACGGCAGCGTGCCGGTATGCCCGCCCATGCTCGTTCCCACAGTGATGCAGACAACAAGAGGGAGAGCGAGCCGGTCGGCCAGGTCGTTGAGATACTTCAGGCCGAGCATCAGGTCGGTTTCCTGATAGCAGACTGCGCTGCGGGGAATGAAGTAGTAGTCACGCAGATACTGTTTTGCCTGTTTCAGCTTGACGACTGCGAGGAGAGACTCCGGCGCCGCGCCGAGAAACTGTTCTGATGAATCCGCCGACCCTGCGGCAAGGCTTGCCGCATACGTGCCGTGTCCGCTCTCGTCAACAGAGGGGACATAAGAGGCAGGATCGTCGGAGCGGAGCGCTTCGTTGATCATTTCACCGGTAAACTCGCTGCCGTAGGCGAATCCCTCCGGCGGCGTCCCGGTCTGTACAGTCTGATCCCAGATGGCGGCGATCCGGGTGGTGCCGTCGATATTCCGGAACACTGCATTTTCATAATCGATCCCGCTGTCGAGAAATCCGATGAGCACTCCTTTCCCCTTCAGCTGGAGAGTGGGATAGTTCTGGATCGGAAGGATCCCTGCCTGGTTCAGCGTCTCCATGCTCAGAGGCGCGAAGCATTTGGGGATGGAATTGTAGGAGAATTTTGACAGTGTGACAGGCTCTGCAGCCTCCTTTGGAAAATAGAAGCATTTATAGTCAAATCCTGCGTCCTGACTGCAGGGATCAGCCGCCATGAGACTGTCGAAAAAGGGGGTACGGATATGATTCCCGATGAAGTCGCGGTAGTCTTCGGAGAGGATATTCTCACGGCATGTTTCAAGCTCAGCCATATTGGTCACCATAGTCTGATTTTTGATAAATAATATATGAGAGAATCGGGAAAAGTATACCGGTGCGGGCAGGACGAGCCTGCGCTTTTTTTGTAATATACTAAAAAGGTAACGCCTGATCAGGTTAAAAAAGTATAAATTCGGAGGGCTGGCTGTTGAAGTTGCCGGTTAATGGGGTATAATGTATGTAAATCGGAAAGTTGCGGAACCTGGTTCTGCAGAGACAGCGCCGGCTGTATGATGTGCCGGAAGAAGGGAGAACGAGACGATGAAAGATTTTTTTGAAGATTTAGGAAAACGCATTGGCGAGACAGCAGAGACAATGACGAATAAGGCCGGAGAGGCGATCGAGATCCAGAGATTAAAGGGACAGACAAGGAGCCTTGCGAGAGGAAATGCAGTGGATCTGATGGAACTCGGAAGGATGATCTATGACCGCTTTAAGGCCGGCGGGGAAGTGGAGGAGGCCGCGCAGGGACTGTGCGAGGCGATCCGCGACCGTGAGAAGATGATGGATGAGTATGACAGAAAGATCGCGAAGATCAAAGGCTCAAGAGAGTGCACAAACTGCGGAAAGATGGTAGCAAAAGACATGGCGTACTGTCCGTACTGCGGCGAGAAGGCGGCAGCGGAGGCGCCCGAAGAAGACGTCTTCGAGGACGAAGAGAGCTATGCAGATACTATGAAAGAGAAGGCGGCAGATATGGCGGAAAGCGCAGCCAGGAAGATGGATGAGGCGGCGCAGAAGGCTGGCGACATGGCAGGAAAGGCAGCTCAGAAAACGAGCGAAATGGCAGAGAAAGCGGCGCAGAAGACCGGTGATATGGCAGAGAAAGCCGCACAGAGGGTCGGAGAGGCAGCAGAAAAGGCGGCAGATAAGCTCAGCGATGTGGCGGATAATCTGAAGAAAGACTCCGACGTCACGGAAGAATAAGTGGAAGGACATCACATAAAAGGCGGATACGAAGATGAAAAAGATATTATTTCCTGCGGGCGGCGCAGCGCTGTTCGCGGCGGATCAGATCTTGAAGTCCTACGCAGAGCAGAATCTGGAAAAGGGAGAGGAGAGACCCCTTACAGACCGGATCGTCCTGCGCAGAGTCCACAATAAAGGAATGTGTCTGAATCTGCTGGATGAGGAACCGGGACTGGTGCGGACACTGTCGCTCGTCTCTGCGTCCGTCCTGACAGGATTCTATTTCCTGACTCTGTTCAGGAAGAAAGGGTTCTGGATGAAGAAAGGACTCTCACTCATGACAGCCGGGGCATGGAGCAATACGGTGGACCGGTGTGCAAAAGGCTATGTTGTGGATTGTGTGGGATTCCGGTGCGGGAATGAAAAGATCTCGGCGGTGACGTACAACCTGGGAGATTTCTTCCTGGCAGCAGGCGGCGTGATATCAGCGGCTGCCGCGCTGTTCCGTCCGAAGAGAAAGAACAGGAAAAGTGAATAAAGAGGGGACGGTCGATCAATACCGATTTTAATCCCTGACATGCAGGGAAGAGACATTCCCGGAGATTTCGGACTTTTTAATAACCGGATTCTCTGCCGGGCTGTCTCTTCCTTTTTATGCCCCTTATTTTAGGGCACAAAAGCCCATTGTTTGGATTTTAAGGAGCGCTCCATCAGTTAAGCGGTTTTCCATTCCTTTATCTTTGTCCCATTGATGAAGGAATGCTGCGGCAGGATTCATGAGAAGGTCCTGCACATTAGAGCTTAAGATTCTTGAACGCATCGGCGAAGGCATTGTTCAGGGGCTCATTTGCCTCCTTAGCCTGCTTCCGCAAATAATTCGCGACGTCTCTTTTGTTGGCGCCTTTGCCTTCTTTCTTCCTGCGGTCCTGGAAGGCGGAAAGCTTTTCCTTGTGGCCGCAGGAGCAGACGAAGCGCTGTGCGTCGCCCTTTCCGACCAGCTCCATCTTCTTGTGGCAGACGGGGCAGCGGGCGTTGGTGCGGCGCGAGATTGTCTCGCGGTAACCGCATTCCCGATCCTGGCAGACGAGCAGTTTCCCGTGCTTTCCGTTGACCTCGAGCATGAATTTCCCGCACTGCGGACACTTGTGTCTTGTCAGGTTATCGTGGCGGAAAGTGCCGTCCGCGTTCCTGATCTGGTCGATCAGCGACTTTGTGTAGCCTTCGATCTCAGACATGAACCTGCGGTCCGACTCTTTGCCGAGCGAGATCGCCTTCAGCCGCTGCTCCCACTGGGCGGTCAGCTCCGGACTTTTCAGGTCGGCGGGAACGAGGGAGAGGAGCTGCTTTCCCTTGGCGGTGATATGGATCTCATTTCCTTTTTTCTCCATCAGGAAGCTGTTGAACAGTTTCTCTATGATATCCGCGCGGGTGGCCACAGTGCCGAGTCCTCCTGTCTCTCCAAGAGTGCGGACGATTGCTTTGTCCTTGTGCTCCAGATATTTCACCGGGTTTTCCATTGCCGCGATCAGCGTGCCTTCTGTGAAATATGCAGGCGGCTTCGTCTTCCCCTCTGTGACAGTGAGGGCGGTGACGGTGAGATCTGTGCCTTCCTTTACATCCGGGAGGCTCTGGGCGGAGATGAGATCTGCAGATCCGTCGTCCTCATCGTCATCCGCATCCTCCCAGCCGGCGTCATAGACTTCCCGCCATCCGGCCTTCAGGATCACATTTCCCTTTGCGTGGAACGTTTCGCTGCCGATCGTTCCCGTGAGAGATGTCTCCTCATACTCGCAGGCCGGCGATAGTACGGCCAGAAAACGGCGGACGACCATGTCGTAGATCCGGCGCTCGTCGCTGCTCATGTGCTCGAGCTGGACGAACTGCTCTGTGGGGATGATGGCATGGTGGTCAGACACCTTGGAATTATCTACAAAGGACTTGTTCGCGCGGATCTCCTGCATGGAGAGCCGCGCCGCTGTCTTGCGGTAAGGGCCGACAGCGCAGGCTTTCAGACGTTCCTTTAACGTGCCGGTCATATCAGAGGTCAGATAGCGGGAGTCGGTCCTCGGATAGGTGAGGACCTTGTGGTTTTCATACAGCCTCTGCATGATATTCAGTGTCTCTTTGGCGGAATAGCCGTACCGCTGGTTTGCCTCACGCTGCAGGGCAGTGAGGTCGTACAGCGCAGGGGAGTAAGTCTTTTTCGATTTCTTTTTCACCTCGGAAATATGGAGCTTTTTCGCACTGCCGCGGCGGATGGAATCCACTTTTTCGCGGTCGAATGTCCTGCCGGATCCGTTCCTGCTGTCGGTCCAGGTAAATGTGATCCCGCCGGCGGAAGCCTTCAGCCCGTAGTAGGACTGGGGCTTAAACTTGCGGATCTCGTCCTCCCGGGCGGCGATCATGGCTAGGGTAGGTGTCTGGACGCGGCCGCAGGAGAGCTGTGCGTTGTACTTGCAGGTCAGGGCGCGGGTGGCGTTGATCCCGACGACCCAGTCGGACTCCGCCCGCGCGACAGCCGCATGGTACAGATTCTCATAATCCTTTCCCGGGCGGAGATGGGCGAACCCTTCCCGGATCGCCTTGTCTGTCACAGAGGAGATCCAGAGCCTTTTCAGCGGTTTCTTATTCCCGGCTTTGTCCAGGATCCAGCGGGCGACGAGCTCACCCTCGCGCCCGGCATCGGTGGCAATGATGACGTCGGATACGTCCCTGCGGAAGATCTGTTCCTTTACAGCATGGTATTGTTTGGAGGTCTGCCGGATGACGACAAGCTTCCACTGCTTCGGAAGCATGGGCAGCGTGTCCATGCTCCAGGTCTTGTACTGCTCACCGTATTCTTCGGGATCAGCCAGCGTCACCAGATGCCCGAGAGCCCAGGTGACGATATAGTCTTTTCCCTCCATATAAGTATTTGTCTTTTTGCCGCAGCCGAGGACTCGTGCGATATCCCTCGCCACGGAAGGTTTTTCTGCGATCACAAGATGCTTCATAGGTGTAAAATCTCCTGTCTGTTGATTGATGTTATACGCTGTGGAAGCCTTTGCCGATGATCTCGCTCGTGTTGGAGATCAGGATAAATGCCTCCGGGTCGCTTTCTTTGATGAAATTTCTCAGCCTTACTGCCTGGACGCGGTTCAGGGCAGTGAAGACGATGTATTTGTCTTTCCCGGAATAAGCGCCCTTTGCCTGACAGACGCTGGCGCTCCTGCCGAGAGTGTGTACGATGAAATCACAGATCGGCTCGGGGCGGTCGCACACGACATTGAAGTATTTAGAAAGATTGAAACTCTCGATGAAGGTGTCGACCATAAAGGAGCGGATCGCGAGTCCGAGTACAGAGTAGAGCCCGGTCTCGATATCAAAGATGAAAAAGCCGATGAACGTGATCAGCGCATCGGAGATCATCAGGGCGCGTCCGATATCAAAGCTGGAATATTTTTTCAGGATCATGGCAATGATATCGGTTCCGCCGCTGGAAGCGCCGATGTTGAACAGGATGGCGGATCCGAGCGCCGGAAGCGCGATGGCAAAGCAGAGCTCCAGCATGGGCTGGTCAGTCAGCGGGCTGTCCATGGGCCAGATGCGCTCCATGGCAGAGAGCGTGAAGGAGAGCAGGATGCTGCAGTAGGCTGTCTTCGCCGCAAATTTTTTGCCGAGAACGAAAAGTCCGATGACCAGCAGGAGCATGCTTGCCACAAGGTTGAAATCGCCGGCGGAGACAAGTCCCGTTTTGGCTGCAAGGACCGCGAGACCGGTGATCCCGCCGAAGGTAAAGTTGTTCGTGAATTTGAAGAAATAGGTTCCGAACGCCATGATCAGCGTGCTGAAGGTCAAAAGACAAAAATATCGGATGTTCTTTTTTATCATGGATATCCCCCTCATATAAATCATCATTTGTCTGTCTAAACGAATTGTAATCGCTGGAATATGAAAAGTCAACGCATTAAGAAGAGGACGGAAGGAAATAATAAGGCACAGGTGTCCACGGTAACAGACATAGCATCGAAATGATTTTTCAGAAGGAGGAGAAGAGCTTGGAAAAACAGCTTCCGATCAGGGATATATTTGCCAGAGAGATACTGGATTCACGGGGGAATCCGACTGTGGAGGTGGAGGTCCTGGCCGGGGAGGATATCGTCGGAACGGCGGCGGTCCCCTCGGGAGCGTCCACCGGAAAATACGAGGCGCTTGAGCTGCGGGACGGGGAAGCGCGGTACGGAGGAAAAGGAGTCGAGCAGGCGGTCGAAAATGTGAACAGCCGGATCGCCCACATCGTGATCGGGATGAACGTGTTCGACCAGGAGGGGATCGACCGCGCGCTGATCAAGGCGGACGGGACGGCGGACAAGAGCCGGCTCGGGGCGAACGCGCTCCTGGGAGTCTCTCTGGCGGCGGCACATGCTGCCGCGAAGGCGCTGAAGCTCCCGCTCTACCGCTATCTGGGCGGAGTGCGGGCGAAGCAGATGCCCATCCCCATGATGAATATCTTGAATGGAGGAGCCCATGCGGACAATACGCTGGACATCCAGGAGTTTATGATCATGCCCGTGAGCGGAGACAGTTTCCGCGAGAGGCTTCGTATCTGCGCGGAGGTCTACCATGCGCTGAAGAAGGTTTTAAAGGATAGAGGGATGAATACGTCGGTCGGGGATGAAGGAGGATTTGCCCCGGACCTGCCGGATGCGAGAGAGGCGCTGCGGACGCTGCGGGAGGCGGTGGAGAAGGCAGGATACCGTCTGGGCAGGGATATCCGGATCGCATTGGACGCGGCGGCATCGGAGCTCTATGACGAGGAGAGTGGAAAGTACCGGTTTCCGGGAGAGAGCAGGATGCAGGGGCATGCGGTGGAGCGCACAGTGGATGAGATGATCGCATACTATGAGGAACTCATATCGGAATTTCCGATCTGCTCCATCGAGGACCCGCTTGATCAGGAGGACTGGGAGGGATGGCGCAGGATCACGGAACGCCTCGGTGAGAGAGTCCAGCTCGTCGGAGACGACCTGTTTGTGACCAGCACAGAACGTCTGAAGAAGGGGATTGAGATGGGCGCGGCAAATGCGATCCTGATCAAGGTCAATCAGATCGGCACGCTCACAGAGGCGTTCGAGGCTGTGAGAACGGCGCAGGATGCCGGATACAGCGCGATCATCTCGCACCGCTCGGGAGAGACAGAGGATACGACCATCGCGGATATCGCCGTTGCGTTCAACACCGGACAGATCAAGACCGGCGCGCCCTGCCGTTCAGAGAGGGTGGCAAAGTACAACCGGCTGCTCAGGATTGAGGAGAAGATGGAAGAAGGCGCTGTTCCCAATTGAAATTGTATTGACAAAAGGAAGGGAGTCTCGTACTATTGTATTAAACATGTAATACAATGGTGCGGGACATTTTCTTTCTGCCTAGGAGGCTCGTGTCCTGCGGGAAAGACTTGAAAGACGGTCCGAGCTGCAGAGCGGACTGCACAGGAGGAGAGCATGGACAAAGAGATGAACAAGAGAGAGAAAGACAATATCAGGTATGAAAAGCTGCCGAAGCGCGCGCTACACTGCATGTACGCGGCGGATATCGTGACGGGACTCATCATCCTGGCGGTTATCGGAGCGGTCAATTATTTCTGGCTGTTCCCGAAGCAGATCGAGACGGGAAAATGGATCTCACTGGCGCTTGTCATCCTGATTCTGCTGGAAGTACTGATCAGCCCCTATTTTCGTTATCACAGATATCGTTACAGTATCAATGACGAGTGTATTGATATTATAGAAGGGTACCTGTTCGTGAAAAGGAACATTGTACCCATCGAGAGGCTGCACAAGCTCCAGACAGCGAAGGGACCGATCGATCAGATCTTCGGAGTGGAGAAGGTGATCGTGACGACGGGAGGGGGAGATGTGACGATCTCCTTCCTTGAGGAAGAGCGGGCGGAGCAGATCGCGGAAGGCCTGCGCAGGAGGATCAACGAGATCGTGAAAGAACAGAGGGCAGAAGATGGAAGAGAATAAGAGAAGATTTCGCAATCATATATCGATCGTGGCAGAACAGATCGGCGGCGGGATCATCGCCGTTCTTGCGCTTCTCCTGGTGAATGTCATCCAGGAGGCGGGCGAGCTGACAGAGGAGGATCTGTCTGCTATGGCGGACAGCGGCCTGCTGATCACGGCGGGGATCCTCTTGATCCTGGCGGCGGTCCTTGCGAACAGGCTCTTTGTCTGGGCAAAGACCTACATATGCATTGAAGAAAATGCCGTTGTGATCGAGAGAGGAACAATGAATAAGAAGAAAAATACGATCGGGATCCGGAACATTTCCAACATCAATCTGGAGCAGAACCTGTTCGAGATGCTGCTTGGAACATGTAAGGTGAAGCTGGATACGAACAGCCGGTCCACTGCGGACAGCACGGATGTGAAGATCGTGCTGAAAAAGGCAGACGCCGAATGGTTCAAGCAGGAGATCACACAGAAGATGCAGGCGGCAGAGCGGGGGATGGCCGGGAGAAGCCTGGAGAAAGGCGCGGCGGGATATCCTGCAGGAGATGCCGTGCAGTACAGCAGCCCAGCCGGAATGTCACGGCAGGGGGATGTCTTCACGGGGATGGAAGATGAGGAGTTTGATCTGCGGGCGGAGTTCGGAGATATCTTTCAGCATGGGCTGTTCTCCATCAATATTTTTTCAATGGTCATACTGATACTGGGGATCATCGGCGCTATTGTGACGGCGGTCAGGCTGCTGAGCCAGCCGGACCTTATGGCGTCCGTGCTCGGCGCCGCTGCGGGCATTATGACGGCCGGAGCGATCGTGCTGTCTGCGCTGTGGGATACGGTGAAAGACTTTATCCGCTATTATGATTTCCGGGCGAAGCGCAGGGGAGACAAGATCTACATCCGATACGGCTTTCTGAAGAAGGTGGAGTACACGATCCCTGTGGATAAGATCCAGGCACTGAAAGTCCGCCAGTCCTTCGTGGCGCGGCTGGGAGGACGCTATATGGCGGAGATCGTGAATGTAGGGATGGGGGATGACAAGAATGAGCGGGATTCCTTTCTTGTCCTGTACTCCACAGAAGAAAAGCTGAAAGAGCGGATCGGGCTGCTCCTTCCGGAGTTCGCAGAGACAGTGGGGCAGCGGACGGAGCGGATGCCAGGAGGAGTCTGGGCTGCATGGCTCACCCCGCTGGCGGTGTGCTGTGCGGCAGCTGTTGCCTGTGCGGCGGTATGTGCGGAGATCTGGCAGCAGCATGCGTCCGTTATCATGCTCGGCGCGGCGGCGTTCATCCTGCTTGTGCTCATCGGACTGATCCTGAAGTACAGGACAGACGGAGTCAGCACAGAAGGAGAATTTCTAAAGCTGTGCCACGGATATTTTGGCAGGAATTATATTTCGGTGAGATATCAAAACATTCAGTATGCGGAGATCAGACAGGGATTCATCGCCAGGGCGCTGGGGATACAGAAGGGCGCGGTGCATCTGCTCGCCTCGTCCTCGAATGCGATCCATAACATTCCGTATTTTAAGGGGGATGCGGCAGAGAAGATCCGCCGGGGAATGCTGGACAGAAATTGATTGTGCTTTTAAAGCAGCCAGGTTAGTGTTATACTAAAGGATATGAATGCAGGACGACATCCCTGTTCCGGGCGCTCGGATCGCTGAGCGGCGGGAGCGGGCAGACGTGCCGGCGCGGTGAATATTTCACTCGCCGCCGGACTGCAGTTCGGAAATTTGGTTGAAAAGGAGATTAAGGCATGAGCATCTATGACCTGACAGCGTATGAAGTGATACAGAAGGAAGACCTGTCGGATATCAAATCCCAGGGCTTCCTTTTAAAGCATAAGAAGAGCGGGGCGAAAGTCCTGCTTATGGAAAATGACGACGAGAACAAGGTATTCTGCATCGGATTCCGCACGCCGCCGTCGGACAGCACGGGCGTTCCTCATATCATGGAGCATTCCGTCCTGTGCGGCTCAAGGGATTTTCCGGTGAAGGACCCGTTTGTGGAGCTGGTGAAGGGCTCTCTCAATACATTTTTGAACGCTATGACTTACCCGGACAAAACGGTGTATCCGGTGGCAAGCTGCAATGACAAGGATTTTCAGAATCTGATGCACGTGTATATGGACGCGGTGTTCTATCCGAATATCTATCAGCACGACGAGATCTTCCGCCAGGAGGGCTGGAGCTACAAGCTGGATGAGCCGGACGGCGAGCTGACGATAAGCGGCGTCGTCTACAATGAGATGAAGGGAGCATTTTCCTCACCCGAGGGCGTGCTGGACCGCGTGATCTTAAATTCTCTCTTCCCGGATACTTCCTATGCAAATGAATCCGGCGGAGACCCGGACGTGATCCCGGAGCTGACGTATGAGCAGTTCCTTGATTTTCACGGGAAATATTATCATCCGTCCAACAGCTATATCTACCTGTACGGAGATATGGATATGGAAGAGAAGCTGCGCTGGCTGGACGAAGAGTACCTCTCTGCGTTTGACCAGGCAGAGGTGGACTCTGAGATCCGGTATCAGGAGCCCTTTGGCGAGATGCGGGAAGTGGTGCAGGAGTATTCCATCACAAGTGAAGAGAGCGAGGAGGACAAGACCTATCTGTCCTGGAACAAGGTGATCGGCACCTCCCTGGACGAGAAGCTTTACCTGGCGTTCCAGATCCTGGACTACGCGCTTCTGTCCGCACCGGGAGCGCCGCTGAAGAAAGCTCTTGTGGACGCGGGGATCGGAAAGGATATCATGGGTTCCTATGACAACGGAGTCTATCAGCCTCTGTTCTCAGTTATTGCGAAAAATGCAAATGTGGAGCAGAAGGAAGCGTTCGTCCGTGTGATCGAAGATACTCTGCAGAAGATCGCGGATAACGGCATGGATAAGAAGGCGCTCCGCGCGGGGATCAACTACTATGAGTTCCGTTTCCGCGAGGCGGATTTCGGAAACTACCCGCGGGGGCTGATGTACGGTCTCCAGCTTTTTGACAGCTGGCTGTACGACGAGACAAAGCCGTTCATCCATATGCAGGCGATCCCGACCTTTGAGTTCCTGAAGAGCCAGGTGGATACAGGATATTTTGAAGATTTGATCCGGACCTATCTTCTGGAGAATACACATGGTTCCATCGTCATCATCCGCCCGGAGCGCGGGCGCACTGCAAGGATGGACAGAGACCTGGCAGAGAAGCTTAAGGCATACAAGGAAAGCCTGACGCCGGAAGAGGTGCAGAAGCTTGTCGACGACACTCATGAGCTGGAACAGTACCAGGAGGAAGAATCCAGCCCGGAGGATCTGGCGAAGATACCGGTCCTCAAGAGAGAGGATATTTCCCGGGAGATCGCGCCTGTCTATAACGATGAGCTGGAGATCGGCGGCGTGAAGCTGGTACACCATAATGTGGAAACAAACGGCATCGGGTACGTGACGATGATGTTCGATCTGTCGGGCATCCGTGAAGAGCTGCTGCCTTACGTGGGGATCCTCCAGAGCGTGCTGGGGATCATTGATACGTCGAATTATGAATACGGTGAGCTGTTCAACGAGATCAATGTCCACACCGGAGGAATCGGAACCTCCCTTGAGCTGTATACAGATGTGACGAAAGTAAAGGAAAAGGAATTTCGGGCGACCTTTGAGATGAGAGGAAAAGCGCTCTATCCGAAGATGGACGTGCTCTTCACCATGATGCGGGAAATCCTGATGGAGTCCCGGCTGGATGATGAGAAGCGTCTGAAGGAGATCCTCGCCATGCTGAAATCCAGGCTGCAGATGTCCTTCCTGTCATCCGGACATACGACGGCTGCGCTGCGCGCCCTGTCCTATACGTCTCCGATGGCGAAGTTCAAGGACGATACTGACGGCATCGGATTCTACGAGACCGTGAAGATGATCGAAGAGGATTTCGACGGACAGAAGGAAACGCTGATCCGGAACTTAAAGGAGATCGCGCAGCGGATCTTCCGGACAGACAACCTGATGCTGAGCTATACGTCGGCTGAAGAAGGACTGGAGCCTATGGAGAAGGCGTTTACATCGGTAAAGGATACGCTGCATTCAGAGGCAGAGGTTCCCGCTGAGGCGTGCGTGCTCCACTGCAGGAAGCGCAACGAAGGCTTCAAGACGTCCTCTAAGGTACAGTATGTGGCGAGAGTCGGAAACTTCATCGACGGCGGACAGGAGTACCGCGGTGCGCTGCAGATCCTCAAGGTCATTCTTGGATATGATTACCTGTGGCAGAACATCCGTGTCAAGGGAGGCGCTTACGGCTGCATGAGCAATTTCAACAGGATCGGCGAGGCGTATCTCATCTCCTACCGCGATCCGAACCTGGAGAGGACCATGGAAGTGTACGAGGGCGTAGTCGATTACCTGAAGAACTTCGATGTGAGCGACAGGGACATGAATAAGTTTATCATCGGCACAATGAGCAGCCTGGACCGGCCGATGAATCCGTCGGCCAAGGGCTCGCGTTCGATGAACCTGTATATGAACCGCGTGTCGGAGGAGATGCTCCGCACCGAGCGCGGACAGATCCTGGACGCCCGGCAGGAGGATATCCGTGCGCTGGCGGACGTTGTGCAGGCGATGCTGGATCAGCGGCTGCTCTGCGTGATCGGAAGTGAAGAAAAGATCGAAGAACAGAAAGACATGTTCCTTGAAGTAAGAACATTGTGTTAAAAGTGTGAAAGGGGACGTAGTAAAATTCAATTTCACTACGTCCCCTTTCACAGAAAATTCACAGAAGGAGTCAACATGAAAGAGAATTTTAAATCTGGCTTTGCCACTCTGATCGGCAGGCCGAACGTAGGAAAATCTACGCTGATGAACCACCTGATCGGGCAGAAGATCGCGATCACTTCGAATAAGCCGCAGACGACCCGCAACAGGATCCAGACTGTGCTCACTACAGAGGAAGGGCAGATCGTGTTCGTTGATACGCCGGGAATACATAAGGCGAAGAACAAGCTGGGCGAGTATATGGTGAACATTGCCGAGCGCTCGTTAAATGAGGTGGATGTGGTACTGTGGCTTGTAGAGCCGACTACATTCATTGGCGCGGGCGAGCGTCATATCATCGACCAGCTCAAAAAGGTCAGGACTCCGGTCATCCTTGTGATCAACAAGATCGACATGGTGAAAAAGGAGGAGATACTCCCCGCGATCGATGTGTACCGGAAGGAATATGATTTCGCAGAGATCGTGCCTGTCTCCGCGCGCACCGGGAACAACACAGATGAGCTTGTGAAAGTAATCCTGAAATATCTGCCATACGGTCCTCAGTTCTACGACGAGGATACAGTAACAGACCAGCCGGAGCGGCAGATCGTGGCGGAGCTGATCCGCGAGAAAGCGCTTCACTGTCTGAACGAAGAGATTCCCCACGGTATCGCAGTGGCGATCGACCGGATGAAGATGGAGCGGAAGGTCATGCACATTGATGCGACGATCATCTGCGAGCGGGATTCCCACAAAGGGATCATCATCGGAAAGCAGGGCAGCATGCTCAAGAAGATCGGCAGCACGGCACGCTATGAGATCGAGCGGATGCTGGACTGCAGGGTGAATCTGAAGCTGTGGGTGAAAGTACAGAAGAACTGGCGGGACAGCGACTATCTGATGAAGAACTTCGGATACCGGGAGGATGAGTAGCAGCCAATGGCTCTGAAAGACGTGCGAAGTCAGACCATGTTCTGCCGGCGGAGGAATCATCTGTCAGCTTATATTGATATGGAGAAAGGAAATGGCGCAGTGGTAGTTATGGCTGCGCTTTTTCTGTGCATTCAGGTCAGGAGCGTAAGTCTGGGCTGCCCGCAGAGAAGGAGCAGATTTCCGGCTGCCAGATCCGAGGAATAGATTTTCGAGGCGGGAAAATATTCCGTCGGTATTCTCATGTTTGTTATTGACATATCACCTACCTTGTAATACAATATAGTCAAAGCTATATTGTATTGCAAGGTAGGTGATATCATGATACCGTCGCAGATGCTGAAGGGGACACTGGAAGGCTGTGTCCTTGCGATCATCAGCAAGAAGGAAACATATGGATATGAGATCTCACGGCAGCTTGAAGAATACGGTTTTGGAAGCATTGCAGAGGGCACGATCTATCCGCTCCTGCTCCGCCTGGAGAAGAATAAATTCATTTCGGCAGTCTACCGTCAGTCAGAGGTGGGACCGAAGCGGAAGTACTACTCCCTGACAGACGCCGGGAGACAGGAACTAAAAGATTTTTTCGCAAATTATCGGGAACTGGCAGACGCCGTGCAGCGGCTGGCAGATGATATGGAGGGATTGGACGATGAATAAAAGGACAAAGAGATTGACAGAAGAAAATGAGATATTGTGCGGGGAGTTATCAACAGAGGCGAAGGAAGTGCTGAGAAATGTGACCGGCTATATCCAGAGGTTCGGGATCAGCAGATATGAGCAGGAAAAAGTTCGGCAGGATATCGCGGAAATGATCCTGGAGGGAGAGAAAAGAGGGATTCCTGTCAGCGAGACGATCGGTGACGATTACCAGGCGTTCTGCGACAGCGTACTGGCAGAGATGCCGAGAATGACAGGCAGAGAAAAGCTCCTGACAATCGTAAGGGATATCTGTCTGTTCCTGGCAGTGTGGCTTCCCTTCTGGATATTTCAGTATTTTGGCTCCGGTGGAACGGCCAGAGTCACTACCGGAGACGTGGGATGGGCGCTTCTGGTATTTGCCACAGGATATGTATACAGCTGGCTCATGTCGCGGCAGGCGTTCAAAAAGCATATCGGATACCTGCTGGCCGGAGTCATGTTTGTTGCGGTCGTGCTGATTGGAGCAAAAGTACTTTCGCCGAACGGATATGTATTATTTACGGTTCATATATATGCAGCAGTGGCGGCTGAGGTCATCCTGATCATTGTGTGTGTGATACTGAACCGCATTGTAGATCAAGATTATAAAACGTTATAGCATGTCTCCCTTACCCTATGTCTGAACTGTCACATAAATATTATTAAAGATAAATTATGTCATTGACTTTAATATAATTAAATGATATATATAATTATATTAAAGGAGGTGCTCTTATGGCCATAGAGATCGTGCCGGAATGGATGGTGAATCTTGATCCGGAAGACGTAACATTTATCAAGAATTTCCTTCTTGCCTCCGGCTCTCTTAAAGAAATCGCGAAGCAGTATGACGTGACTTATCCTACGGTCCGTCTGAGGCTGGATAAGCTGATCCAGAAAATACGGATCAGCGAGGACGTGGAGAGCGAACCGTACATCGCTCTGATCAAGCGGCTGGCGGTCAACGAGAAGCTGGATCTCGGGACGGCGAAGATCCTCATCGGGGAGTACAAGAAGGCGCGGAAAGGGGGAACATAGATGGTAATATGTACTGCAATGATTTATGTATCGCTGATTGTCATACTGGCGGTCTGTGCAGGCGGAATTTTTCTTCAGATCTTTCTGTCAAGGAGGGAAAGCCGATGGCCGGGACTGATCCTGCCGCTGCTTACGTTCCTGTATTCGCTGCTGGCAGCTTTCAGCGTGATCGTGACGGATACGATGAGCGGATGGGAGATATTTACAGTGACTGCCACAGCTTTTATCACGACAAATATCCCGACCATCGTACTGCTTGCTGTCTACTTCTGGTGCAGGGAGAAGATGAGGCGCAGGCGGGAGCTGGAGAAGATGAATATCCAGGATCTGAGATGAGTGAGAACAATATAAAGCAGAACAGAGACAGCAGGCAATCCTGCCCGTGAGGGCGGAGCCTGCTGTTTTTGGAAACGGATTTAATTAAAGCAATGCTGCAGTTCAGGGCTTTGCTCTCTCAGATGAATGTGATAAGATAGAGAAAGAAAATCAAGGATGCGGCAGACGCATCGGATGTCAAGGCTCTGCCCAAAAAAAGAACTGGTATTTTTTGAAGGGTATAGTGCTTTTCAGAATCGGAGAACCTAAAAGTATAGCTTAACACTTAAGAAGAGGTGATACGATGAGAGAAACATATTGGGACCAGTTCATGTCGACAGGCAGTGTACAAGACTATCTTAATTACAAAATGAAGGAAGCGTCACCCGGCGGCAGGCCGGATCTGGCGGAACGGCAGCGCGGGAAGACATCAGGAGGATATCAGAAAATGTCCGCGGCGGCAGAAACTGATTTTGACAAAAGAAAGGAACAATGTGAATCAGATCGTACTTACAGGGATGGTGCTTTCCACAGCGCCGGTTGGTGAATATGACAGACGGGTCGTTATACTGACGAAAGAACAGGGGAAGATCTCCGCGTTTGCGAAGGGGGCGAGAAGACCGAACAGCCCCCTCGTTGGCGCGGTGAATCCTTTTTCCTTCGGAGAATTTACCATGTATGAGGGCAGGACTTCCTACACGATCCAGTCAGCCAGTATTTCCAACTATTTTGCCGAGCTCAGGGAAGATGTGATCGGAGCTTACTATGGCTTTTATTTTCTCGAGTTTGCCAGTTATTATACAAAAGAATTTAATGATGAGCGGGAAATGCTGAAGCTTTTATATCAGACAATGCGCGCGCTGATCAATCCCCATATCCCGAATCTGCTCATACGGTATATATTTGAGCTGAAGGCACTGTGTATCAACGGGCAGGCGCCCCAGGTGTTTCAGTGCGTGCAGTGCGGGAGCACGGACAGGCCGGCGGTGTTCAGCGCGGCGAAGGGCGGGCTCGTATGCGATGAGTGTAATGGAGATGTGATAGACGGCATTGTCCTGGACAACTCGACTTTATATAGCATGCAATATATTGAGAGCAGTAAAATAGAGAAACTTTATACATTTACAGTGACCGATAAAGTGATGGAGCAGCTCGGGAAGGTCATGAAGCGGCTGACGGAGAGATATGTGGATAAGAGTTTTAAGTCGCTGGAGATATTGGAGACGCTGCTTTAGAGAAGCGGTAAAAGCTGAGGAGAATAATTGGGGATATTACCCAGACATATCAGTATGATGCGAAAGAGAAAGAGGTCATTTATATGAGTTTGGATAAAATGACGCAGAGCGGCCTGATACATGAATTTGAAGATATTGCATCAGGTCCGCATCCAAGTAAATTCTGTTTTGTGTTAGGCGCAGGGGCATCTAAAACTTCGGGAAAATTTTCTGGAAGAGATGATGGAAAATGTGCACCCTAATGTGGGATATGTAGTACTGGCATATCTATTGGTAAAAACAGTCCATAATGTAGTGATTACTACTAATTTTGATCATCTTCTTGAAGATGCGCTGAATTATTATGAGAAATCCCTGCCGCTGGTCATAGGACATATTGGTGATGCCCTCCCTTTGCCGGGAGGGCATTTTTTTGCAGAATTACTCATTGTTTTTAGCTTCTTTCTCCATACGGAGTGATTGGCTTTAAATACTATTATGTTCGGCAAACATCATTCCAATCTGTTCCGGTGTTTCAGAAAAACCTTGATCAATCATCGCCCGGATCATACCATAAACCGAATAAGCAAGTACATACAGAATGTATTTTGTTCTTCCAACAGCCTCAGCCGGGACAATAACCTTTCGAAAAAGATCTTCGATCAGATAGATTTTATTATGCTTTTTAATAGACCGGATGAACTCTTTTTCTGAATAAAAAAACTGAATCAGTCTTTGCTTCAGCACTTCCCCATCATCCCGAGGAACGGGATTTGCTTCACAATACTTCGCCCATTTAGAGATGAGACAATAAATAATGATTTCATCTGTAGAGTTGAAATTGCGGTAATAAGCGTTGCGGGACACTCCGGCCTTCTTGCAGATCAGAGTTACGGAAATACTCTTCTCGCTTTGCAGCAATTCGTAATAGGCGAAAGCAATACTCTCTTTTGTGATGGCGTTGATCTCATCATTTCTTTTGTTATATCCCATAGGCTTTTTGCTCCTTGATGTCGCAATCGCCCTGCGATTGTAATTGTCGCCTTTATATTGGAAAGCTATGGTCTTGTAGTCTATCTCCATGCGGGAGGATTCACATCCGGCGACAAAAATGCCGACACAAAAATGCTCCAGTGGCTCTGTGAAAAAGGGTATGTGGCGGCAGATCGGCGGGGCATACGCTGGCGATGATCTACGCCTATCGTGATGCGGCGCAAACTATTGGAAGTTTGCAAAACCACAGGGGAGGATAGAAACGAAGTATACCGGTATGGGTGAGCATGAGGTTTCGCTTTTCGAGTTTGATGTTCCTGATACTGTGTGGGAAAAATATGAAATCTGGTATCCCTCCAACTTGGAACAGCCGGATCAGGCATACCCGGTTGTTGTCATAGCCAAGGCTTTCTTTGGAGCGGACGCAGAAATTGGAGTCAACGAGAATTGGCAGGATGTTACAATAAATTTTCCATAATGAACAAAAAACAGAAATAAAATGTTGAATTTGTAGACGGATGAATTGAATAAGATTTATAGAGCGTTGCAGAACGAGCAGTCGTTTTGCAACGCTCTTTTTTAATTCATCACTTGACATTATGGCAAAGAGTTGATGACCTAGGACGAATTAGCAGTGATGGACGGGGGCAAGTGTATCTTCATGCTGCGGGGTGTGCGTCCCATCCTCTCGGACAAGTACGACCTGACGAACCACCCCAACTACAAGTACACCGCCTGCACCGACAAGAAATACCTCTTTGATATGGAACGGTACATGAAACGCAAACCGGCCATTGTAAAGCCGGATGAGCCTTTCAAGATGTGCGAATTGACTGCAGTCGGCCTCAAATAACAATTCTACAAAACGAAAGGAAATTATGTTAGTTGCGACAATGTTTTAGTACTTTCGTATGCGTGAATGCCCTGCTCGCCAATTTGCAGTATACAGTCTTGACATCCCCAGAATGCAGGTATATAATATTCAAAAAAATGGTTTGAATTATAACTATTACAATTCAAACTAAAATTATTCTGAATTGTGAAAGGAGCCTAAGGTTTGAACGCTGCATTTCATTATCTCATAATGGCAGAACACGCTATGCTGCAAAAGGGACTTCTCATCCGGTTGAAGGGAACCGGACTGACTCTCGGACAACCTAAAGTGCTTGATTATCTCAAAGAACATAACGGTGCGAGTCAAAAAGAAATTGCCAAAGGCTGCCATATTGAAGCGGGTTCCTTGACCTCCATTTTGAATCGAATGGAAGATAAAGGAATTGTGGAACGCAGGATGTTAAATGGTAATCGAAGAAGCTCATATATTTTTTTAACTGAAAAAGGAATTGAGCTTTTGCATCTCGTAACTGAGAGTTTCAACGCATTAGAAGAAAAAGCATTCCTTAATATACCAGATACTCAAAGGGAAAACTTTATGCAAACACTAAACCAGATTTACGCAAATTTACAGGAGGACTTATAATGAGTAATTCAGAAAAATTAAAGCGTTATCTTATTTTTTGTTGGTCTGTTTATCAATTCATTGGGGGTCAGTCTGATCACAAAGGCCGATCTGGGAACATCTCCCATATCTTCCATCCCCTATGTTCTCAGCCTGAACTTTAGGATAACTTTTACCAGACAGTTTTCCTTTTTTGTACCAGTGCTTTTCTCTTGTCAGACTGAAAAAAATGTTCATGAAAAATGAGCCTTTGGAGAAGCAAAAGCTCATATAATATCAATCTCTTCCGTGGCAGAGTGAAGTAAAATAACCTCATTGACTCTACAATTGTTATAGGGTTTACGATATGTGGGAACAATAATAAGAAGAAAGGGTATGTAAAATGGAAAAAAACTTACTACCGGCAGCGTCTTTAAAAGCATTATCTTTTTTTCGCTGCCGTATCTGCTGTCATATCTTTTACAGACACTTTATGGTATGGCAGATTTATTCATTATCGGACAATTTGAGGGTGTCGCCAGCACAACGGCGGTGTCCATGGGCTCTCAAGTTATGCATATGTTAACTGTGATGATTGTAGGTCTTGCAATGGGGGTCTACCGTTTCAATCGGGCAATCTGTCGGGGCTAATGATAAAAAAAGTGCCGCAACAAATATAGGCAACACAGTTGCTTTATTCATGCTGCTTTCCCTGATTTTAACCGTAATATTGCTTGTACTTGTAAAACCCATTGTTTCTATCATGTCAACACCTACAGAAGCAATCCCCGGTACAATAGATTATTTGACGATCTGCTTTATCGGTATTCCGTTTATTACAGCCTACAATATTATCAGTTCTATTTTCCGGGGCATGGGAGACTCAAAAAGTCCCATGTATTTTATCGCTGTTGCCTGTGCAGCCAATATTGGACTTGATTATCTGTTTATGGGGCCATTACATATGGGACCTGCCGGTGCAGCTCTCGGTACTACTTTATCTCAGGCGATTAGTGTAATAACTTCTCTTGCAGTTATTTTCCGAAGGAAAAGCGGTATATCTGTTACAAAAAATGATTTTCGCCCACAACATACAGTTATGGGAAAAATTTTAAAAATTGGATTTCCTATTGCTTTGCAGGACGGCTTAATTCAGATTTCTTTTATTGTAATTACAATCATTGCTAACCGCCGAGGGTTAAATGACGCAGCAGCGGTCGGTATCGTAGAAAAGGTTATGAGTTTTCTGTTCCTGATTCCTTCGTCAATGCTGTCCACAGTTTCCGCATTAGGCGCACAAAATATTGGAGCAGGAAAAGCTGAACGTGCAAAACTGACGCTGCGCTATGCCGCCCTGATTGCTGTATGTTTTGGGACAGTGACTGCCATAACTATTCAATTCATCGCTGAGCCAGTAGTAGCGCTTTTTACAAACGCAGCAACGCAAGACGGTGCAGAAACGGTCCGCCTGGGAGGCCAATATTTACGAGGATATGTGTGGGATTGCATTTTTGCCGGAATCCATTTCAGCTTCAGCGGGTATTTTTGTGCCTGCGGAAAGTCCATTATTTCTTTCATACATAATATCATAGCGATATTACTGGTACGTATTCCGGGTGTATATCTGACTTCGCTTCTGTTCCCGGCCACACTATTTCCAATGGGGCTTGCTACTGCGGCAGGTTCCCTGTTGTCCGTTATGATCTGTGCAGCCGCCTTTATAATTTGTTCCAAAGTATCGGTTCACTGATATGCACCCGAAAAAACTGTATGAGCGGACCGTTAAAGCATGCGTTGCAGATTGTTCCGATCCCTACGATTTCCCAGAGACTATTTCCAGAAGCCAGGCAGAAGAGTATGCCTATGATCACAACGGTAATATCGCTGCACACCCTGGCGTACTGAAACTGTATCTTTTCATGCAGAGCCTTTTGTATGATAAAGGCCACACTGTCGTAGGGGGCAATTCCCATGTCTGCTACAATGTAAAATGATACGCCCAGTCCTGCAAACAGACAGCCAATTACCAGAAATAAGATCCTTAAGGAGAGTCCTGCCTCCACGTTCAGCACATCCTTTACTATCCAGCAGATAAAATCTGCTCCATACCCTACACAGATCATATTAATAATAGTTCTCGCTCCGATGTTTTTCCTTACTGTGAAAAAAACAACCGCAAGTATGGCGGCATTCATAATGAGCTGCCATGTGCCAAAACTCATATGCAAAAAGCCGCTGATCCCCAGATTCATGCAGGAAAAGGCATCTACGCCAAAATTACTCAACCGGTAACAGCCGACGCAGATGCTGATAAACAGAATGCCTGTCAGCATCATAACCGTCCTCCTGCAAATGGATGCTTTTTTTATCTCCATCTCTTATGCCTCCTGTGTTCTTGCTTTCAGGAGAAAGATCCTGGACTCGAAATCTCCCAGTCCCTCGCCTCCCGGGATTTCTCCACTGGTTGCATCAGATGTAACAAGACCAATGTGCATCAGCTCATCCCCGTAAAAATTCCCATATGGCTTATTCTTCTCCCGGTGGACTGTGATATCATATAAAGCCGCCTCATCAAGTCCTTTCAGACGCATTCTGGCATACGGCTGATTTGATCCGCTGAGAACACGGAACCACCCGACAGCCGCTTCCGTCTTATCCTCATTCACCACCATCCATCCTGTCACATTTCCGGCAAACGGGCTCTCCAGGCGATAGAAAGCACCGAACTGGAACAGTCGGCGGTACTTTTTCATAAACTGTATCTGATCTTTTATCTGCTCCTGTTCTTCCTCTGTCAGGGTATTCAGATCCAGCTCATAGCCAAAAGTCCCAAAGTACGCTGCATTTGCCCTGGTATGCAGGGGCGTGAGCCTGCCGGTCTGGTGGTTGGGTGCAGTGGATACATGGCTTCCCATGCTGCTCACCGGATAGCAGTAAGAGGACCCGTGCTGGATCATCAGCCTTTCCACCGCGTCAGAGTCATCGCTCGTCCACGCCTGGGGTGCATAATAAAGCATCCCTGGATCAAAACGTCCACCGCCGCTGGCGCAGGACTCGAAGAGGATATAAGGGAACTTCGACGTCAGTCTCTCATATAGATCGTATACTCCAAGGATGTACCGGTGGAACACCTCCCCCTGCCGGTCTGCCGGGAGAGCAGGGCTGAAGCATTCTGTAATGCTCCGGTTCATATCCCATTTCACATAGGAAACATCTGCCTCTCCAAGAATCTTTTTCATCATCCCGTAGATACAGTCCACAACCTCTTTCCTGGAGAAATCCAGCACATACTGGAACCTGCCGTGGGTCGACGGTCTGCCGGGCACGTGAAGGATCCAATCCGGATGAGCGCGGTAGAGGTCAGAATCTTTGTTCACCATCTCCGGCTCAAACCAGAGACCGAACTTCATTCCCAGATCTCCGATGCGGCGTGCAAGTCCGGCAATGCCGTCCGGCAGCCGATCCCGGTTGGCCACCCAGTCCCCAAGACCCGCATGCTCCGTACAGCGCTGTCCGAACCAGCCGTCGTCCAGGACAAAGAGCTCTACGCCGCAGTCTCTTGCCTTCCTGGCAATGTCCAGTATCCTTTCTTCATCGAAATCCATATATGTGGCTTCCCAGTTGTTGATGAGGATCGGGCGCTCCCTGTCTCTCCAGTATCCTCTTGCCAGTCTTTTCTGGTACAGCTGATGGAAGGTCTGGCTCAGATCGTTCAGTCCCCTGTCCGTATAGACCATCACAGCCTCCGGCGTCTGGAATGCCTCTCCCGGCTCAAGTTTCCAGTCAAAGCAGTCCGGATGGATCCCCATAAGGATTCTTGCGGTGCCATGGGAGCCGACTTCCGCCTGGGCAAGAAAATTGCCGCTGTAGATAAAGCTGAATCCAATCGCCTCTCCCTGGAACTCATCTGTATGAGATCTCTTTAATATAACGAATGGATTATGTTCATGGGATGAGTGTCCCCTTCTGCTCCCCACAGACTGTACCCCCTCTTCCAGACGGCGAACCTTAAGATGCCTCTCCCGCGCCCATGCCCCGGAGAACTGCATCCAGTCATAGTCGTGATCCGGAAGATCCAGACACAGGCTCATCGCAGTAGTAAGGTGAAGTTCTTCTCCGCCTTCATTTACGAACCGTGCGCTCCTTGCAATGGCATTTCGATCGGCAAAGATAGTATAGGTGAGCGCGAGAGAAAGCCCCGTGGGCTCATCCTCCAGATATATGGTCAGTGTAGCCGCCTCTTTTTCGTCCTCTGTATAGGTGGCGGGAAGCCCTTCGAGACGCGGCTTTCCGCTCATGATCTTATGCCCTTTATAGATAAAGCTTGTGATCCTGCTGCCGTTTTTCTGGAGCACCTCCACCGCAGGGCTTTTGTAATCCCCCGTTCCGTATGAGGGATACTCCTGAAGAATGTGATCCAGACTGAACGACTTGTTGTCCTCAAATACGCAGGACGCCATAGGACGGGGCAGCGTCTCCAAGAGATACGAAAAGTCTTCTCTGTCATGAACCCTTTTTCCAAAATACAGTTGTCCCATCTGTCCGTTGGGGAGCACCTGCATGATATAGCTGATCTGATCATTGTACAGATGAAATGTTTTGGCTTCTTCTTTAAATACTATCTCCATTTTGCTCTGCCTCCTGTGCAAACTTTTCTTTTTTTACATTATTTCTGCCACTGATTATATACAAAAGGCAGGCGGAGCAGTAGCCCTATAAGTTAAAAGAAACAGTCAAAATGTTATATTTTTTCTTTTCTCGTCTGCTCTGCAGTCCCCTTTCTGGCTTTTCTGAGCTGTTCTTCTTTCTTCTTTTTATATACAGACGGTGTGACTCCCATCCTGTCTTTGAAGATTTTGGAAAATCCCAGTGTATTCTGATAGCCGCAGGACATAGCCACACTCTCTATAGACATCTCCGTGATTTCCAGGAGCTGGGAGGCTCTGGTGATGCGGAAGTTTGTCAGATACTCTTTCGGTGACAGACCATACTGTTCCTTAAAGAGGGTGTAAAGATAACTCCTGTTGATTCCCACATAAGCTGCGATTTCGTTTATCTGCAGCGGATAGGAATAGTGGTTCTGGATATACTCCACCGCCTTGCGGATGTAGAGATTGTCATCCTCTGTCCGTTTATCCGCCTCGATCTCCAGATTCCGCGCCAGCACAGAGAAAAACTGATACAGGCTTCCCTCCAGCAGATACTCGTTTGCCACTGTGTAGGTGTTATTCTCCAGCATGGCAAAGACAATCCGCTTCAGTTCATCCCCGCATGCGCACTGATAAATAAGTCTTTCCCCGCCGAGTCCCAGGTCCCGCAGATACTCGCCGGCCTTCTCACCGGAAAATCCGACCCACAGATAGGTCCATGGCTCATCAGGATCCGCCTCATAGTAGGTCTGTACCTCCGGCTCGATAAGGAACCCCTGACCGGCGCGCAGACTATAGCTTTCGTTTCCCGTCGAAAACTTTCCCTTTCCTTCCATAACATAGTGAAGGATATAGTTTGGCCGTACCGCCGGTCCAAAGCTGTGGAGAGGCCGGCATTTGGCATAACCGCAAAAACATAGGTATAAATCGGAAAATTTTCTGTTTTTCAACTGCAGTACATATGCATCTTCCATATATAAAATTCCTCCTGTGATATTTATAACATAAGCAGGGAATTTTAGCATCTGTATCAGGCGGATTTTATAGGTAATGCGTATTCCGGTGTATAATTGACTTCGCTGTCGTTTTCCTCTAAGCGTGAGCAGCCTGCGCCATTATGAAACCATAGGCTTGTTGACACCAGAATATATCGGCCAGTCTACGGGCTGCCGTTATTATAGCGTCCGCCAGTTTGAAGTGCTGAACACGATACGATATCTTAGAGCATTGGATATGCCGCTGTCTGAAATCGCGGACTTCTTACAAAATAAAGATGTGGAATTGATAGAAGAAAAGCTGAGACAGCAAAAGGAAACGGTTGTTGCGAAACAACAGGAATTAAAGCGGATTGAGCGAAAAATAGATAACCGGCTCAAACAGCTTTGGGACGCGCAAAATTCTGTTTTTGACACCGTCAGACTGATTTCAGTCCCGTCCTGCCGTATCGTCTGGGTACAGACTTCGTTAACAATTCGCGGTTTCTTAGATATGGAAACCTCAATCCGGGAATTGGAACAATCTCAGGCAGAAGCAGTTGTTTTTCTCGGAAAGGTAGGCGTCGGAATTTCAGAAGACAATCAGCTTAAAATGGTCTATCCCAAAACAGACGGTTAATATGGTTTTGAAAGACTTTGAGAAAAAAGGATATGTTACATTGGAACCTATGCAGGATGACCGGAGAAATAAACAAATCATTCCCACTTTAACAGGAAAGGCCTATGCTGCCCGCATAATTTCTGAACTGCATGAACTTGAGATGTCTGTCTTATGTGATTTTGGAGAAGAACGCCTTTCGCGTATGGCAGACGATTTAGAACTCTTTACAAATTTGTTTTTAACCAAAAGTGAAAAGGAGAAAAATGGTTATGTTTGATAAAACACAACTTATTGGATATCAGAGCGCACAGAATATTGATACGCAAATCAGTGATAAAGAAACATTGTTAATGGAAGAAGCATACCGCACCGGTCTCCACCCGGCGGAAGGCATTAAAGAACCGGGAATTACCACCTTTGCAAGAGGGCCGCTAGCGCCGACATTTATCGGCAACGGAACATTTCTCAAATGTGACCGCTGTGAGGATATTCACGATGTAGGGAAATGTGATGTTGCCTTTGTGGGTATCCCTTATGACAGCGGGTGCAGTCAACGCAGCGGTACCCGTATGGGGCCGCAGGGGATTCGCCACGCGTCTTTAGGTTTTACCCCTTATAACCCTGATTATGGCATTGACCTGTTTGAAAATCTGAAAATATGTGATGTTGGCGACATTTATCCCATTCCGGCAAATTCGGAAAAAACTTTTGCACAGATCACAAAAGGGATTCACTACATCAAATCTCAAGGTGTACTTCCGATCATTATGGGCGGCGACCATTCGACAAGTTATCCATCTCTGCGGGGGATTGCTTCTTGTATTGATGGTAACATAGGCGTAATCCATATTGACCGCCATGCAGATTGTCAGGCAAGCCAGTTTGATGAAAAAATGCATGGGACAGAATGGTACTATTCTACACAAACCATTCCAAATGTCCATGCTGAAAACCTTGTGCAAATCGGTGTAGGAGGATTATGGATTAAAGAATGGAGTCAGTTCTCTAAAAAATACAGCTCCACACAGATTACAATGGAGGACATTGATAATCTGGGGATTGAAAAGGTTGCCGAAATTGCGCTTGAAACAGCATGGAAAGGCTGTAAGGCCGTATATCTCAGCCTTGATATTGATGTGCTGGACTGCGCATTTTGCCCCGGAACGGGTACGCCGGATTTCGGCGGCATGTTACCGCGTGAATTGCTCCGCCTTCTCCGCCTTGTTACAAAAGAAGGAATTTGCGGCATGGATTGCGTTGAAGTAAATCCAGCGTATGACCAAAGCGAAATTACTTCGATTGCAGCCTGCCGTTGCTACGTAAATGTACTTAGCAATTTGGTTTTGAACAAGAAAATATAACAAATAGTAAAGCCTGCCGAGCCAGTCAACAGTCAAGATGAACGGCGCATGCGCGCCGCCGTTGACAGCCCTGCCCGCCTTTGCTGGTAGGCAATCAAGGGGCGACAGCAGGGAATGCTGCCGCCCCGCACTATTATTCAGAGAGGTGGATTTTCATGACCGAAGATGAAGCCCACAAAGTGCATATCCAGTACACCTTTAGCGCCAACGCCTTTTGCGAGATTGTCATTTGGCACGCAGCCATAGATAAAATTTTGAAGCTGTGCCGGAGGTGGGAACGAGAAGTTTCCCTTGATCAAAAAAATTTAAATGTAATGCTCAGCAGTCCTAAAGAATAGAAAACAAGAAATCATAGGTAGATGAAAATATTTAAATGATCATTATATCTGCTGAACAAGAAGAGTTTGGATTCATATCTTCGCATCTCTTGAAAAATATGAGTCTACCCGTTATAATAAGTACCAATTGAAATGAAAAAGAATGTGAGGAACATAAAATGGTTGAAAAGACAATGGATAAGATTGTAGCGCTTGCAAAATCAAGAGGATTCGTATATCCCGGTTCCGAGATCTATGGCGGTCTCGCGAATACATGGGATTACGGCAATCTCGGCGTGGAGCTGAAGAATAATGTTAAAAAAGCATGGTGGAAGAAATTCGTGCAGGAGAATCCCTACAACGTAGGTGTTGACTGCGCGATCCTGATGAACCCGCAGACATGGGTGGCTTCCGGACATCTCGGCGGATTCAGCGATCCGCTGATGGACTGTAAAGAATGTCATGAGCGTTTCCGTGCAGATAAGCTGATCGAGGATTACTGCGAGGAGAAAGGAATCGAGCTGGAAGGCTCTGTGGACGGATGGTCACAGGAGCAGATGACAGCGTTCATCAATGAGCATCAGATTCCGTGTCCGACATGCGGAAAGCACAATTTCACGGATATCCGTCAGTTCAACCTGATGTTCAAGACATTCCAGGGCGTAACAGAAGACGCGAAGAATACCGTTTATCTCCGTCCGGAGACCGCGCAGGGAATCTTCGTAAACTTCAAGAACGTACAGCGTACATCCAGAAAGAAGCTTCCGTTCGGTATCGCTCAGATCGGAAAATCTTTCCGAAACGAGATCACACCGGGTAACTTTACATTCCGTACAAGAGAGTTCGAGCAGATGGAGCTTGAGTTCTTCTGCAAGCCGGACACAGACCTTGAGTGGTTCGACTACTGGAAGAGCTTCTGCCTGAACTGGCTGTCCTCTCTCGGACTGAAGGATGATGAGGTTCGTTACCGCGACCACGACAAAGAAGAGCTTTCCTTCTACAGCAAAGCAACGACGGATGTGGAATTTCTTTTCCCGTTCGGATGGGGCGAGCTGTGGGGGATCGCTGACCGTACAGATTATGACCTGACACAGCATCAGAATGTATCCGGTCAGGATCTGACATATTTTGACGATGAGACGAAAGAAAAATACATTCCGTACGTGATCGAGCCGTCACTGGGCGCTGACCGTATGGTGCTTGCTTTCCTCTGCAGCGCTTACGACGAGGAAAATATCGGAACAGAAGAGAAGCCGGATATGAGAACTGTCCTTCATTTCCATCCGGCACTTGCCCCGGTGAAGATCGGCGTGCTGCCGCTCTCCAAGAAACTGGCGGAAGGTGCAGAGAAGATCTATGCAGAGCTCAGCAAGTATTACAACTGCGAGTATGACGACCGCGGAAATATCGGAAAACGCTACCGCCGTCAGGATGAGATCGGAACTCCGTTCTGCGTGACATACGATTTCGATTCTGAGGAAGACGGAGCAGTGACTGTCCGCGACCGCGATACGATGGAGCAGGAGCGGATCAAGATTGAAGATCTGAAAGCATATTTTGAGAAAAAATTTGAGTGGTAATCCCGTTCGGGGACGTAGTGAAATTCAATTTTACTACGTCCCCGAATGAAGATAAGTGTGTCCCCAAATGACATCTACTATGTCCCAGATTGAATTTTGCTCTGTCCCAAAACGCTGAAAGAGGTGGTGGGATGCCGCGGGCTGCACGGATGAAAAGCAGTACAAATTTCTATCACGTGATAGGACGAGGGATTAATAGCGAACGGATTTTTAATCAAGCGCGAGAAAAAAATAATTTCAAAAGACTTCTTATGAAGTATCAGGAAAAGTACGAAGTTGAAATTTATTCATATGTAATCATGTCTACACATTTTCATCTTTTACTTCGTGCGGATCTAAAAGTATTGTCGAGTTATATGGCCAGTGTCTTGGCAGAATTCGCAGAGTATTACAACTACAAACATAATCGTAATGGTCATGTTTTTCAGAATCGTTTTAAAAGTGAATGTATTGAAAATTTACAGTATTTCTGGAATTGTATGAGGTATATCCATATGAATCCGGTTAAAGCGAATGTCGTAAAAAATCCCCTTAAATATAAATTTTCAAGTCTGAAAGAATATGAAACAGAAAAGAATCAGATAATACATTTGCGAGCGATTGAGGTATATAAAACGGAGTTTATGGATTTTCAGGATTATCTAGAATTTCATAATAAAGGGGTACAATATGTATTTATCGATACGCCAGATGAGGTACTGTTTCAGCAGCAAGAAAGAGCTGTGGCGATAATTAACCAGGAGGCACATCTCATGGGATTAGAAACAGCAAAAGAAATCATAGAAGATATTGTACTGCGGGAAAAATATAAGAAAAAACTTCAAATAGAACTTCAGATTTCTAAAAGAAAAGCAGAAAGATTGTATCGATATGTAAAAAGATGTATAATGGGAAAATAGTCAAAAAGGGACAGGGCAAAATTCAATCTGGGACACAGTGAAGTTAAATTGGGGACGTAGCTGAATTGAATTTTACTACGTCCCCGAAGGAGGATCATTAATGAAAGAAAATATCTGGACAATTTACGATGAAAGACAGCTTGCAGAGCTGAATGAAATCAGCGAAAAATATAAGGAGTGCCTCAACGCAGGCAAGACGGAGCGCGAATGTGTGGAGCTGAGCATCCGCATGGCGGAGGAGGCCGGCTACCGCAATATCAGTGATGTCATGGCGGCAGGAAAAGAGCTGGGAGCAGGGGATAAAGTATATGCAGTAAATATGAATAAGATGCTTGCGCTCTTCCGGATCGGCGAGGAGCCGATCTCAGAGGGGATGAACATTCTCGGTGCGCATATTGACTCTCCGCGCATCGATGTGAAGCAGAATCCGCTCTATGAAAATGAGGGCCTGGCATACCTGGATACGCACTACTACGGCGGCATCAAGAAATACCAGTGGGTGGCGCAGCCTCTCTCTCTTCACGGTGTGATCGTGAAAAAAGACGGAACGACGGAAAAGGTCAGCATCGGAGAGGATGAAAACGATCCGGTGTTCGTGATCACAGATCTCCTTGTCCATCTCGCGCAGGAGCAGATGGAGAAGAAGGCGTCTAAGGTCATCGAGGGAGAAAAACTGGATCTGCTCATCGGCAACCGCCCTGTCGAGGCTGTGACCGGCGAAGGAGCAGAGAAAGAGGCGATCAAGGCAAATGTCCTCCGGCTGCTGAAAGAGAAGTACGGTATGGAGGAAGAGGATTTTACCTCCGCAGAGCTGGAGATCGTGCCTGCAGGGAAGGCAAGGGACTGCGGTCTTGACCGCAGCATGATCCTCTCCTACGGACAGGACGACCGCGTGTGCGCGTTCACTTCCCTGTTTGCAATGCTGGACGTGACCGAGGCGAAGCGCACCGGCTGCTGTCTCCTTGTGGACAAGGAAGAGATCGGAAGCGTGGGTGCAACAGGAATGCACTCGAGATTTTTCGAAAATGTGGTGGCAGAGCTGATCGCCCTGACAGAGGGTGAGTCAGATCTGAAAGCCCGCCGTGCCCTTGCGAACTCGAAAATGCTCTCCTCTGATGTAAGCGCTGCTTATGATCCGATGTACGCAGAGGCGTTTGAAAAGAGAAGCTCCGCGTTCTTCACAAACGGGCTGACCTTCAATAAATTCACCGGCAGCCGCGGCAAATCCGGCTCCAATGACGCCAACGCAGAGTATATCGCGGCGCTCCGCAGGACAATGGACGACGCGGGCGTGGCATATCAGTTCGCAGAGCTGGGGCGCGTCGACCTCGGCGGAGGCGGGACGATCGCATACATCATGGCGAATTACGGTATGGAGGTCATTGACAGCGGCGTGGCTGTGCTGAATATGCACGCGCCTTATGAAGTATCGAGCAAGGCAGATGTGTACGAGGCAGTGAAAGGATACCGCGCTTTCCTGAAAATGTGACAGTGACAGCCTGCAGCTGACTCGCCGCAGCGTGAGAAACCTTGTCCTAGCTGACGGACTATCCATGGGAAATTTGACTGAAAATTGAAGAAAATATCGAGAAAAAATTGAATACACACACCCTCCATGTTAGAATGACAGTAAATCATTCGTGCGAAGGGGGAAAAGAAATGAAAAAATTAGTATGTATTCTGGCAATGTGTATTTTTATGTGCGGACTGACGGCCTGCAGCGAAGAAGAGGTGCAGAATGCGGCGACGGCGACGATCGAGCAGGACGGCATGACAATGAAGATGGTCTTTGATGCGAAAGGCGATGTTGTTACAAAGATCACGCAGGAAACGACCATGGATCTCACGGGCTTTACCGAGGACCAGATCGCCGAGGTCAACAGCGCGGTAGAAGCGGCTAAGGAAAATTTCGGGGGAATAGACGGCGTAGAATACACAGCCGAAGAAAAGGGCGGACAGCTCATAGAGACGATCGTTATGCCGACAGATGAAGACACGTTGAGAGTGATGATAGACCAGGGAATTTTGCCTGTGGATAATGAGGAGCTCACTCAGCTGTCTTTGGATGCGACAGTAGAAAACCTGGAAAGCTCAGGATGGACAGTAGAATAGAGTAAAACAAGACAGGCCGCTGTGCTGGAACAGATCTTTTCTGTTCTGACACAGCGGTCTCTGCTTTATGACGGCCAGTGTTCATAATTTACATAATGATGGATCGTTTTCTGTGCCTTTCGGTACTGCTCCAGAGTCATGCTGATCTTTCCGTGCGTCAGGAAGATCAGGCCGTCCTCTTTCAGCTTTTTCACCGTGCGGTTGATCGTCTTGACTGTGATCCCGCACTCCTCATAGAGCGCCTGGCGTGTCTTCGGCAGGACGATCTCCTGTTTTTTCTCGATATCCATGGCCGCAGCGGCCTTGAGTATGTAATCCAGCAGGATAAAGTGCGGCGGATAGAAGAGGCGGGCGCCACGGTTGTAGGAGGAGCGGTAGAGCTTATATGCCACCTTTTGGGAGACGAGACGGAGGAAATGGATATCCTTTGCGATCCAGTCCTCAAAATCTTTCCGGGAGAAAAATACAACCGTCGTCTCAGTCAGTGTCTCGATGGTGACGGAGGTCTTTTCCATTCCGGCGAGGATCGTGACCTCCCCGACAAAATCGATGGGCTCGTTTTTCTCGATCATGTAGACATTTCCGTTCTGAAATTCATTGATGACCCTGTGCTCGCCCTTGACGATCAGGCCGAAAGAGGTGAGCGTGTAATCCTTCTGATGGATGATCGTCCCCGGCGGATAGACACGGATCGTGTACCGCTGCCACAGCTCGTCTGGCATATATCTGACATATTCCTCCAGTTCCGGGACTTCCCGGATCAGATCTTCTAAAGTCATTAGAGTATCCCTTCTCAAAAATTTAATCATATTAAGATTATTATATTCGGAAAAAAACAGGAAAAAAAGACCCATTTGTCCTTTTTTGACAAAAGCTGACCCGCTAAAATACTCATGCGGATGAGAAATCCGCACAATTGAGAACAAAAGAGAATGAGGAGGAAGTGAAATGGACAAATTCGTCTATCCATCGCTGAAGAGCAGGCTGAAAGCAGAATACAAGATCTATCTGCTCGCGCTGCTTTTTATTCTGATCGCTGATTCGATCGGTCAGATACAGATCCCGCTGGGACCGGGACAATTCATACTGTTCCCGATCTTCTATGCGCTGATCATGGGAGTGCTCTCGGGACCGCAGGCTTTAAAGATCGTGAAGACCAAAGAGGTAAAGGCGGCATCGAAGCTGGTCATCGTCGCGATCTGTCCCTTTATTGCAAAGCTTGGCATCAATGCGGGCGCCAGCCTTGAGACAGTCATCTCCGCTGGACCTGCGCTCCTTCTGCAGGAGTTCGGAAATCTCGGGACGATCCTGCTGGCAATGCCCCTTGCCGTTCTGCTCGGCCTGAAGAGGGAGGCAGTCGGAGCAACACACTCCATCAACAGAGAATCCAACCTTGCACTGATCACCGACGTATACGGACCGGACTCGCCGGAGGCGCGAGGCAGCCTTTCCATCTATGTGGTGGGAGGAATGATCGGGACAATCTACTTCGGATTCATGGTATCTGTGATCGCGATGCTCAATATCTTCCACCCGTACGCGCTGGGAATGGCGTCCGGTGTTGGAGCGGGCATCCTGATGGCGAGCGCGGTGGCGTCCCTGACAGCCATCTATCCCACAATGGCGGATCAGATCTCAGCTCTGGCGAGCGCCAGCGAGACGATCTCGGGTATAGACGGAATATATATGGCGCTCCTGATCGGACTGCCGCTGTGTAATGTGTTGTACAACTTTCTGGAGCCGCGGATCGGGCGCCTGGGTGAAAAGAGGAAAAAGAAGGGAGAAAAAGAATCATGAGATATGTTGAATGGCTTGTCCTGTTTGTGTTATCCGGACTTGGGATCGCACTCGCCAATTTTGTCGGTTTTGATGTGGGATTTATGGAATCTCTCCCGGGAATCCTCGTGCTTCTTGTGATCGCTGCGGCGGGCGTTGCCGTCAGCAAGGTGATCCCCCTGAAGCTCCCGGTGGTGGCATATGTCTCCATTATCGGTCTTCTGGCGGCCTGCCCGGTCTCTCCGTGCAGAGAGTTTGTCATTGAGGCGGCGGGCAAGATCAATTTCACTGCTCCGCTCACCATGGTCGGTGCATATGCGGGCATCTCTATCAGTGATCAGATCCGGTCTTTCCTGAAGCAGGGATGGAAGATGATCCTGGTCGGAGTTGTTGTAATGACTGGGACATTTATCGGTTCTGCTGTGATCGCGCAGGTTGTCATGATGATCACAGGAACGATCTGACAAGGAGGATGGAAGAATGCTTGATCTGATGATCACAGACGCCGCCGTCCTGTTTCCAGATGGAAAGGTGCGCGGCGGACAGACTGTGGAGGTGAAGGACGGCATCATAAAGGATGTTCATCCCTTTGGCAGCGAAGACCTCGAGAAAGAAGCCGGAGAGAGGCTTTCGGGCAGCGGAAAGCTGCTGATGCCGGGGCTTGCAGACTGCCATATGCATACCGGCCAGCAGCTCCTGAAAGGCAGGGTGCTGGATGCGCTTCCTATGATCTGGACGAGGATCATGCTGCCCTTCGAGAGCACGCTCACAGAGGAAAAGATGGAGCTGAGCGCTTCACTTGCAGCGCTGGAGATGATCAAGTCCGGCACGACTGCGTTCGTGGACGCGGGAAGCTACCATATGGAGGCCGCGGCGGAGGTGTACGTGCGCTCCGGGCTGCGGGGGCTTATCTCTGCATCTACGATGGATGAGAAAGGGCTTCCTGCATCCATCGCGCAGAATGCGGATGAGGCAGTCGCGCAGACGGACCGCCTGTATGACGCGTACGACGGCAGGGGCAACCTCAAAGTAGCATATTCACTCCGATCCCTGATCTCCTGCTCGGACGAGCTGAATATGAAAGCGGCAGAGAGAGCGAAAGAGCGCGGTGCGAAGCTGCAGGCCCATATGAATGAGTACGCGGGGGAGGTCAACTATTTCCTGACGAATAAGAAGATGCGGCCGTTCGAGTATCTGGATTCGGCCGGGATACTGGATGAAGATTTCATTGCAGCGCATTGTATCCTCCTGTCAGAGCGGGAGAAAGAGATCCTCGCAGAGCGCAGCGTGAAGGTGTGCCACTGCCCGTTCAGCAACTGCGGCAAAGGCGCGCCGGACACCCCGTCGCTGAGAGAAAAAGGAATCTGTGTCGGGCTGGGCACGGACGGAGCGGCTCATGGCGGACTGAGCCTGTGGAACGAGATGAAGATCTTCCGTTCCGTCATGAATGTAGAATACGGCAGCAGGCTGAATGAGCCGGCTGTCATGCCGGCGGAATATATTCTGCGGATGGCGACGGAGAACGGATACCGCCTTATGGGTGAAGACGGAGGAAGGATCGAAGCCGGGAGAAAAGCGGACTTTATCACGATCGACATGATGCAGCCGCACCTGTATCCGACGGGAAATCCGGTCAATACGCTCCTCGAGTGCGTGACAGCTGCGGATGTGTGCGACAGTATCGTAAACGGAAAGATATTGATGAAGGACAGAAAGGTCCTGACCCTTGATGAGGAAAGGATCCTTGCAGAAGCGGCTGAGTATATGGAAAAGGCGGGAGCAGCAGAAGCGGACCCGGCGGAAAGGAAGACGGCATCATGAGTATTGTACTGATCCTTCTGCTGAACCTGGCAGTCGGCGCATGCATCGGACTGACGGGGATCGCAGGATTCCTTCTCCCTATGTTCTACACCGGCTTCCTCGGGATGCCGGCGGCAGAGGCGCTGGCGCTGAGCTTCTCCGCATTCCTGATCTCCGGAGTGCTGGGCTCTGTGACGTATTATAAGGAGGGGAATCTGGAGGTCCGTCCCGCCGCAGTCATGTCGGCGGGAAGCCTGCTGGGCGCTCTGGCGGGGGTGCGGGTGAATCTGCTGATCCCTGAGGATACGATGCAGATCATCCTCTATGCTGTGGTGCTGATCTCCGGGATCTCCATTTTGTTAAGGAGCAGCGGGAAGGAGGAAGGGAAGAAAGACCCGGCGGTTCTTTCCAGAGGGAAGCTGTTCTTTTATTTCCTGCTGGGGATCGTGACGGGCGCTGTCTGCGCGGCTTCCGGAGCCGGCGGCCCGGTCCTTGTGATGCCGCTGCTCACGCTGCTGGGATTTCCTGCTCACACGGCTGTGGGAATGTCGCTGTTCAACTCTATTTTCATTGCCCTTCCGGCAGCAGCCGGCTATCTCTGGCACGGGGCGGACAATCGTGAGATGTTCCTTCTGCTCGTACCTGTGCTGCTGGCCCACGGGATCGGCGTGGCTGTGGGCAGCAAAAACGCAACAAAGATCAATCAGACAGCGCTGAAGCGTATCGTGGCTGTGGGCTCGATCGCGATCGCCCTGGTCAAGCTGTTCCTGTGAGGATATCGGATGCGCAGGGATCCGGAGCGTGCTGCGGTCAGTCAGAGATGACCCGGATCGGCGCCAAGATCCGCGGAAGGTTTTGATAAAAAGTTTCAAGAGCGGCAGTTTTCTATTTTTAGGAGTGATAAGTGTCGCAGATATACAAAAATTCAAGGTAAAGATTGTATATATTTACAGACAAAACGCTTGACGCATGCCTGTGAAACCATTAAAATATTATATGCGAAATATTGCGGAAATATTTGCAAATTTTTTTAGGAGGTCATTGGAACATGGCAACAAAATGGGTTTATATGTTCACAGAAGGTAACGCTACAATGAGAAACCTTCTTGGTGGAAAAGGTGCGAACCTTGCTGAGATGACAGGTCTGGGACTGCCGGTACCGCAGGGATTCACTGTTACGACAGAGGCTTGTACACAGTACTATGAAGACGGCAGACAGATCAACGACGAGATCATGAGCCAGATCATGGAGGCTATGACAAAGCTCGAGGAGATCACAGGAAAGAAATTCGGAGACAAAGAGAATCCGCTTCTCGTTTCCGTACGTTCCGGTGCAAGAGCTTCCATGCCGGGTATGATGGACACGATCCTGAACCTTGGTCTGAACGAGGAAGTTGTTGAGGCTCTGGCAGAGGCATCAGGCAATCCGCGCTGGGCTTGGGACTGCTACAGAAGATTCATCCAGATGTATTCTGACGTAGTTATGGAAGTCGGCAAGAAGTACTTCGAAGAGCTCATCGACAAGATGAAAGAAGAAAAAGGCGTTACACAGGACGTTGAGCTGACAGCAGAGGATCTGAAGACTCTGGCAGGACAGTTCAAGGCTGAGTATAAAGAGAAGATCGGTACAGATTTCCCGGCAGATGCAAAAGAGCAGCTGATCGGTGCTGTTAAGGCTGTATTCCGTTCATGGGACAACCCGAGAGCAAACGTATACCGCCGCGACAACGATATCCCGTATTCATGGGGAACTGCTGTCAACGTACAGATGATGGCGTTCGGTAACATGGGAGACGACTGCGGAACAGGTGTTGCGTTCACACGTGACCCGGCTACAGGAGCGAAAGGACTCTTCGGAGAGTTCCTTACAAATGCACAGGGCGAGGACGTTGTTGCCGGCGTTCGTACTCCGATGCATATTTCCGAGATGGAAGAGAAATTCCCGGAAGCATTCAAGCAGTTCAACGAAGTGTGCCACACACTGGAGACACACTACAGAGATATGCAGGACATGGAGTTTACTGTAGAGCACGGTAAACTGTACATGCTTCAGACACGTAACGGTAAGAGAACAGCTCAGGCTGCTCTGAAGATCGCATGCGACCTTGTTGACGAGGGAATGAGATCTGAGGAAGAAGCTGTAGCTATGATCGATCCGCGTAACCTTGACACACTGCTTCATCCGCAGTTCGATGCTGCTGCACTGAAAGCTGCTACACCGATGGGCAAAGGTCTCGGCGCTTCACCGGGAGCTGCATGCGGTAAAGTTGTCTTCACAGCAGACGACGCTGTAGAGTGGGCTGAGAGAGGCGAGAAGGTTGTCCTTGTACGTCTTGAGACTTCACCGGAAGATATCACAGGTATGAAGAGCGCTCAGGGTATCCTGACAGTCCGCGGAGGTATGACATCTCACGCAGCCGTTGTTGCACGTGGAATGGGTACATGCTGTGTATCCGGATGCGGTGACATTGTTATGGACGAGGCGAACAAGAAGTTCACACTCGCTGGAAAAGAGTTCCATGAGGGAGACCCGATCTCCATCGATGGTACAACAGGTAACATTTATGACGGAATCATCCCGACAGTAGACGCTACGATCGCAGGTGAGTTCGGACGTATCATGGACTGGGCTGACAAGTACAGAACAATGAAGGTTCGTACAAATGCAGATACACCGGCTGACGCTACGAAAGCTGTTGAGCTTGGCGCTGAGGGTATCGGACTCTGCCGTACAGAGCATATGTTCTTCGGTGAGGGCAGAATCGACGCTTTCCGTGAGATGATCTGTGCTGAGACAGAGGAAGAAAGAGAAGTAGCTCTTGCGAAAGTCCTTCCGTATCAGCAGGGAGACTTCGAGGCTCTGTATGAGGCTCTCGAGGGCAACCCGGTTACGATCCGTTTCCTTGATCCGCCGCTTCACGAGTTCGTTCCGACAGAGGAAGAGGACATC